>Ga0325401_1002831_pt1 | contig 15594 bp, 16 predicted proteins | sample PopdelMetagenome_FD_205666 | JGI IMG/M metagenome (GOLD analysis project Ga0325401, IMG submission 205666) | Populus deltoides microbial communities from Bellville, Georgia, United States - Xylem-PdKOR-R2 | ecosystem: Host-associated > Plants > Phyllosphere > Stem > Wood/Secondary xylem | place...
TACCTGAACCCCCGAGCAGGCATTCACTGCCTCTTCTCATGCCTGGACCCGGTCGGCCCGATCGCCCCGGACGCACTGAGACGCGCTCAGCCGAACCGCTCCGCGATGGCCGGCCCCCACAGCTGCGTGGTGAAGAAGTACGTGCCGAGGACGAGGAACGCGCTCGCCCCGACCAGCACCGCCGCCGCACCGCAGCGCGCGGGAGCCGAGGCGGGCCGGCCACGCCCGCGGAGGTAGGCCTCGACGACGAGCAGGTTCGGGGCGTAGAAGGCGAACGACATCACCGCGTCGAAGGGGCCGTGGAAGTCCGCGCGGTGCCCGGCCCCGCCGGCGAGGACGAACCAGAAGCCGTAGTCCATCCGGTAGAGCCACGAGCCCACCGCCAGCGCGAAGAGCCGGAGCGCCCAGGCGCGGTGCTGCTCGAGGCGCCGCGCCCGCGCGTGGCGGTACGCCTGCACCGCGCACAGCACCATGAGCGCCCCGTACGCGCCGAAGCCCACATCCATTACCGGGCCGCCGACGGTGCCCTTCACCGCGATGAACCCCAGCCCGCCGATGCCGGCCAGCAGGCACGCGGACACGTAGACCCGCCCGGTCACCCGGTGCAACCGCGGGTGCCGGGCCCGCTGCGTGGGCAGGAGCTGGACGAAGCCCAGCAGCAGCACGACCCCGCCCGCCGCGAAGTGCAGGCCGATCGCCGCCGTGGCCAGCGGCGTGCGCGGCTCGTAGACGCGGGGGAGGACGTCGTTCCACGAGGCGAGGTCGTCGTCGGCGAAGGCCCCGGCGTACGCGGCGAGGATGTAGACGCCGAAGAGCGCCGCGCTGGCCCACACGACCGCGACGAGGGCCACCCCGGCGGTCCGCACCGCACGCCCGCTCATCCCCGCCCGTCCATGCCCCGTACGGTCGCGCACCTGCTTCGTCGCGTCGAGACCGGGTAGGGAGGCGGGTCGCCCGCCGCCGGTGGGTGCTCCGACCGCGACACCGGACCCGACCCCGAGACCGACAGCGAGGCGAACGATGGCCACCGCGCAGACCGTGCGCCCCGAGCAGGGCTCCAAGCTCGCCCAGAGCATCACCGGCCCGCTGCTGTACCTCTTCATCCTCGGCGACGTCCTCGGCGCCGGCATCTACGCCCTCATGGGCGTGCTGTCGGAGGAGGTCGGTGGTGCGCTTTGGGCCCCGCTCGCCGTCGCGCTGGCGCTCGCCCTGCTGACCGCCGGCTCGTACGCCGAGCTCGTCACCAAGTACCCCAGGGCGGGCGGGGCGGCGATCTTCGCCGAGCGCGCCTTCCGCAACCCGCTGATCGCGTTCCTCGTCGGCTTCAGCATGCTGGCCGCGGGCGTCACGAGCGCCGCGGGCCTGGCCCTGGCCTTCGCCGGCGACTACCTCGGCACCTTCCTGGACGTTTCCGCCGTGCCCGCCGCCGTCGTCTTCCTGCTGCTCGTCGCCGCGCTCAACGCCCGCGGCATCAGCGAGTCGCTGCGCAGCAACATGGTCATGACGGTCGTCGAGGTCAGCGGCCTCGTCATCGTCATCGTGACCGTCGCGGTCCTGCTCGGCGGGGGCGGCGGCGACGTCAGCCGCGTCGGGCAGTTCCCCGACGGCGTCAGCCCCGGCTCGGCCATCCTCGGCGCGGCGGTCATCGCCTACTACTCCTTCGTCGGCTTCGAGACCTCCGCGAACGTCGCCGAGGAGGTCCGCGAGCCCAGCCGCGTCTACCCCAAGGCCCTGTTCGGCGCCCTGCTGACCGCGGGCGTCGTCTACGTGCTCGTCGGCCTCGCGAGCTCGATCGCGCTGCCCAGCGAGGAGCTGTCGTCCTCGAGCGGACCGCTGCTCGCCGTCGTAGCCGCGACCGGCGTCGGCATCCCCGCTTGGGTGTTCAGCCTCATCGCGCTCGTCGCGGTGGCCAACGGCGCGCTGCTCACGATGATCATGGCGAGCCGGGTGACGTACGGGATGGCCGAGCAGGGCCTCCTGCCGCGCGGGCTGGCCCGGGTGCTGCCGCGCCGGAAGACCCCGTGGGTCGCCATCGTCACGACGACCGTCGTGGCCATGCTGCTCACGCTGGTCGGCGACCTCTCGGTGCTGGCCTCCACCGTCGTGCTCCTGCTGCTCTTCGTCTTCATCAGCACCAACGTCGCCGTCCTGGTGCTGCGGCGCGACCGCGTGGAGCACCGGCACTTCCGGGTGCCGGCCTTCGTTCCCGTCCTGGGGATAGCGTCGTGCGTGCTGCTGCTGACGCAGCAGGAGGGGCGGGTCTGGCTGTACGGGCTCGGGCTGCTGCTCGTCGGCGTCGTGCTCTTCGGCGTCGCACGGCTCACCGGCCGGCGCAGCCGCGCTCCTCACCCCGACGCAGACGAGAGGGAAGGTCGCTCCTGACCGCCAGATCGACGAGCCCGGTCTTCGTCCGGGCCCTGGGCACCGCGGTGCCCGTCACCGTGCTGCACCAGCCCGCGCTCCGTGACCTCCTCGCCGCCCAGCCGGGACTCAGCCGCCTCGGGCTGCGCCGGCTGCACGCGGCCTTCGACGCCTCGGGCATCGACACGCGCCACAGCGTGGTCGGGGAGTTCCAGGCCGCGCCCGAGGCCGCCGAGCCGTGGCTCGTGGACCTGGCGGGGGAGCGGGTGCTGGCGCCCTCGACCGGCACCCGCAACGCCGCGTACGTCCGCGAGGCGCCCGCGCTGTTCCTGGCTGCGGCCAAGCAGGCGCTGGCCTCGACCGACCTCGCCCCGGACGACGTGACCCACGTGGTCACGGTCTCCTGCACCGGCTTCTTCGCGCCCGGGCCCGACCACGTGCTCGTGCGCCAGCTGGGGCTGCCGCCCACGACCCAGCGCTTCCACCTCGGGTTCATGGGCTGCTACGGCGCCTTCCCGGGCCTGCGGCTCGCCGACGCGGTCTGCCGCGCCGACCCCGACGCCGTGGTGCTCGTGGTCTGCGCCGAGCTCTGCTCGCTGCACCTGCACACCGGCGACGACCTCGACACGATCCTCGCCTCGTCGCTGTTCGCCGACGGCGCCGCCGCGGTCGTCCTGAGCGGTCGTGCGCCCGCCGCCGGCGAGGACGTCGTCACCCTCGACGCGCTCGGCACCACGCTGAGCGAGGAGGGCGAGGCCGACATGGCCTGGACCATCGGCGACCTCGGCTTCGACATGGTCCTGAGCAAGCACGTGCCGCGGATCCTCGGCTCGTCGCTGCCCGCCGCGGTGCCGTCGCTGCTCGGCGACGTCGAGCCCGCCGCGATCGACCGCTGGGCGATCCACCCCGGCGGGCGCAGCGTGCTCGACCACGTGCAGGACGCGCTCGGGCTCGACGACGACGACCTCGCCCCGTCGCGGGACGTGCTGCGCCGGTTCGGGAACATGTCGAGCGCCACCGTCCTGTTCGTGCTCGCCGAGCTGCTGCGCAGGCCCGCCACGGCCGACGAGACGCTGGCGGCGATGGCCTTCGGGCCCGGGCTGACCGTGGAGAGCGCGCTGCTCACGCGCCGGACGGGCACGAGCGTCGCGTGACCGACCTCGCCCGGCGCGACACCGGGGTCGTCGAGCTGATGGACGACCCGGCCTGCGACCTGCGCCTGCTGGAGCGCACCTACGCGCAGTTCCGCGTCGTCAACCGCCTCGTCTCCGGCTGGCGCGGCCTGTACGCGGGCACGCTCCGGCCCCTGCTGGCCGCCCGGGACCGACCGACGCTGCTCGACGTCGGCTTCGGCGGGGGCGACATCTCGGTCGCGCTGGCCACCTGGGCCCGGCGCGACGGGATCGACCTCGCGGTCACCGCGATCGACCCCGACCCGCGGGCGGCCGCGTACGTCGCCCGGCGTCCGGCGCCCGACGGCGTGACCTTCCGGCGGGCCAGCAGCGCCGACCTCGTCGCGCAGGGCCGCCGTTTCGACGTCGTCGTGTCGAACCACGTGCTCCACCACCTCGACGACGCCGCCCTCCAGGACCTCCTCGCCGACAGCGAGCGCCTCGCCACCGGTCTCGCGCTGCACAACGACCTGCGCCGCTCCCGGCTCGCGCACGCCGCGTACGGCGTCGTCACCGCGCCGCTGGCGCGGACGTCGTTCCTGCGCGCCGACGGGCTGCTGTCGATCCGCCGCAGCCACGTGCCCGCCGAGCTCGCGGGCGTACGCCCCGGCTGGACGGCGGAGCCGCTCGGCCGGTTCCGGCTGCTGCTGCGCCACGAGCCGGGGACGGCGTGAGCGGCCCGCGCCCGGTCGTGCTCTTCGCGGCGGCGACGACCAGCTACGTCGCCAACGTCGCCCTGGGCACCTCCGCCGCCACCGGGCTCGTCCGCACCCACCGCTTCCGCTGGGTGCACCACGCGCTCTACGTCAGCACCAGCGTCCTGGCCGGGGCGGCCGCGAGCAGCCTGCTGTGGAGCCCCAGCCGCGCCGGGCTGCGGCTGCTGCCCGCCGCCGTGCCGCTGGCCGTCGTGCCGTACGTCTCCGCCCGCTCGCGGCGCCACCCGCTGCTCGCCCTGAGCGCCGCCCCGTTCTTCGTCGCGAGCCTGTCCGCAGCCCTGAAGGAGCAGCATGGAGTTCCTTGACGTCGTCCGCCGTCGCAAGACCACGAACGGGCCGTTCCGTCCCGACCCGGTCAGCGAGGAGCACCAGCGGCTGCTGATGGAGGTCGCGGGTCGGGCCCCCTCGCAGCTGAACAGCCAGCCGTGGCGCTTCTGCGTGGTCGACGACCGCGCGGTCATCGAGCAGGTCGCCGACATCAGCGGGTCGAGCATGACCACCGCCATGTCGAACGGCACCTTCTTCGAGCGCTACAAGCCGTACTTCCGCTTCTCCGCCGCGGAGATGGCCGAGAAGCGGAGCGGCATGCTCTTCGACAAGCTGCCGGTGCCGCTGCGACCGTTCACGAAGCAGGTCTTCACCGCCCGCGGGCAGAAGATCATGAACCAGCTGCGCGTCCCGCAGACCCTCGGCGCGGAGAACCGCAAGCTCGTCGCCGGCTCGCCGCTGCTGCTCGCGGTGATGCTCGACCGGGCCGAGTACCGCCCGGGCCAGCTGTCGAGCTTCTACTCGCTGTTCAGCATGGGCGCGGCGATGGAGAACGTCTGGCTCACCACCGTCGAGATCGGCATGGGCATCCAGTTCGTGTCCTTCCCGATGGAGGTCGAGGGGCAGTGGGACCGCCTCGTCGAGCTCTTCGGCGTGCCCGACGACCTCGAGCTGATGGCGGTCTACCGGCTCGGCTACCTGCCGGAGCAGTCGTCCCGCCCGGCCATCGACTGGTCGAGCCACGAGCGCCGGCTGCCGTCGCAGTACGTGTTCCGCAACTCCTGCGCGACGCCGCAGGAGGGCTGGGACGAGCCCGCCGCGCAGCCCTGACGAGCGCTGGTCCCGGCCAGGGTCAGCCCTGCGGGTCCCGTCGGCCACGGAGCGCCTGGGCCGCGGGCACGAGGGTGAGCACCACGAGCAGGACGACCACGCCGACGGCCGCGACCGCGCCGCCGCGGGCACCCTCGGCGACGTCGAAGACGAGCAGCACCGTGCCCGTCATCGTCAGCCCGAGGCCGCAGAGCGCCGACATCAGCAGCCGGTGCCCGATGCGGACCACCTCTCCCTTCTGGTGGTGGCGGAAGAGCCGCCGGTGCAGCACGACCGACGACATGGCCAGCGCCGTGGTCAGGGTCGAGAGCAGGACCAGGACGAGGTAGAGGGCGTGCTGGAAGGAGGTGAGCGTGTCGAAGCGCGGCTGGAAGACGATCGTCAGCAGGAAGCCGCTGAGGATCTGCGTGCCCGTCTGCACGATGCGCGTCTCCTGGAGCAGCTCGTTCCAGTTGCGGTCGCTGCGCTGGTCGGCGGACTCGCGGCGCCCGTCGAGCGCGTCGACGTCCTCCTCGTTCGCCACCACACGTCCTCCTCGGGCCCGGTCCGCGGCGTGATCGTAGCGGCGCGCCCAGGAGGAGCGCCGTGCGCCGCCGTACGGTGGCCGCCGGTCGGCAGGCGGCGTAGGAGCAGCACGGAGGTGCGCGGATGAGCGGGACCGGACGGGTCTGGCGGCTGGCCACGGCGTGGGCGCAGGGCGCCGTGTCGGGGCTCGCGGGTGTGGCGGTCATGACCGCCGGGGAGAAGCTCGAGCAGGCGCTGACGGGCCGGCCGGGCTCCTTCGTCCCGGCACGGGCGCTGCTGACCCTGCTGGGGCGCGCGCCGGGCGACGGCGAGCAGCCACCGGTGTGGAACCACCTGATGCACTGGGGGACCGGGGCGATGGTCGGCGGCCTGCGCGGGGTCTGGGCCGTGACCGGGATCCGCGGCCCGGTGGCGAACACCTGGCACACCGTGGTCCGCCTGGCCGTCGACCAGACCATCGAGAACGCGACCGGGGTCGGGGCGCCGCCGACGTCCTGGCCGGTGCTCGAGCAGGCCGTCGACGTCGTGCACAAGGCCGTCTACGCCACGGTCACCGGGACGGTCGCCGACCGCTGGATCTTGCCCACGCTCCGCTCGTCCCGCGGCCGGACGAGCCACTGAGGCGCTGAGGCACGCGCGCGAGCACCGTTCGGCTGGCACCCTTCGCCGGGCACCGTACGGCGTCGTCCGTCCGCGGGTCTGGTGGTGTCGCCGGGCTCGACGCCGGCCCAGGAGGCCGCGCAACCGGGCATGCAGAAGCGGGACGAGGGGATGCTCGGGGGTTCATCTCCTCGTCCCGCCACGCACAAAACTAGAGCACCGCAGACCCCCTGTGCCGCCGATCCGGTGTCAGGAACCGGCCACGTCCGGAACATGACATCCCCGGGTCGGGGTCTGGCCCCGGCCGCCCACCGGCCCTAGCGTCACCGGGGACCGGCTGCGCCCGGAACCCGAAGCTCGAGGGATCGGTGGGCGGGCCCGGTCGGAGCCGGCCGACGTCCGCGTCGGTCGGCTCCTGCAGCTCGACCCTCGCGCCGAGACCGCTCCGACCACCGCAGCCGGGGAGCACCGGGGCCGGACGCGTCCTGTCAGAGGGGTCACGTACGTTGCCGCCATATGGGTAAGGCGGTCCTGCCCGTCCGGCAGGCACAACTCCGAGGAGCGGCAACGATGCCCACCACTGATCCCCTGCGGCACCACCCCGCCGCACCCACCACCCCACGCGTCACCGCCTGGCGACGACGCGTCGCCGCACTGGCCGGCGTCGTCGCCCTCGGCGGCCTCGTCACCTCGGGGCTCGTCGCCCCGGCGCAGGCGGCTCCGGCCCAGCCCGCCGCCCCGACCCGGCCGGCGGCACCCGCCGCGCCCGCGGGCCCGGCGCCGAAGGGTCCCGACCTGGGTCGCCACGTCACGCTGATCACGCCCGACCAGCCGCAGGCGCAGGTCCAGGCCGCCCTCGACGCCATCGCCGCGCGCCAGGTCGGCAACCAGTTCGGCCCCGAGCGGGACGCGATCCTCTTCGCGCCGGGCACGTACGGCTCCACGGCGAGCCCGCTGATCTTCCAGGTCGGCTACTACACCGAGGTCGCCGGTCTGGGCCGCAACCCCGGTGACGTCGTTATCAACGGCGCCGTGAACGTCTACAACCAGTGCGAGAAGGACGCGGCGGGCAACGACACCAACTGCATCGCGCTGAACAACTTCTGGCGCTCGATGTCCAACCTGACGATCAACCCGACCGGTGGGGAGGGGTGCCGCGCGAACACCGAGTTCTGGGCCGTGTCCCAGGCCTCGCCGCTGCGCCGGGTCGACGTCACCGGCCAGACCTCGCTCATGGACTACTGCACGGCCGGCCCGCAGTACGCCAGCGGCGGCTTCGTCGCCGACGCCCGCCTGCGCGCGGTGACGAACGGGTCGCAGCAGCAGTGGTTCACCCGCGACAGCACCATCGACAGCTGGTCGAACGCGGTCTGGAACCAGACCTTCGCCGGGGTGCAGGGTGCGCCCGCGCAGTCCTTCCCGGACCCGCAGTACACGACGCTGGCCACCACCCCGGTCAGCAAGGAGAAGCCCTACCTCTACCTCGACGCGAAGGGCCGCTACCGGGTCTTCGTGCCCGCGGTGCAGCGCGACAGCGCCGGCTCCACCTGGGCCGACGGCTCGACGCCCGGCAGCTCGCTGCCGATCTCGAGCTTCTACGTGGCCCGGCCCTCGGACTCGGCCAAGAAGATCGACGCGCAGCTGCGCCGGGGCAAGAACCTCCTCTTCACCCCCGGCGTCTACGGCATCGACCGCACCCTGCACGTCCGCCGGGCCGGCACCGTGGTGCTCGGCCTCGGTCTCGCGACGCTGACCGCCGAGAAGGGCGTGACGCCGGTCGAGGTCGCCGACGTGGCCGGGGTCGACGTGGCCGGCCTCACCATCGACGCCGGGACGAAGAACTCCGACGCGCTGCTGGTGCTCGGCAAGGGCGCCAAGCAGGGCCCCCGCGGCTCGACCAAGAAGGACCCGACGAGCGTCCAGGACGTGTTCTTCCGCATCGGCGGCCCGCACGTCGGCAAGGCCTCCAACAGTCTTGTCGTCAACAGCGACCACGCCGTGCTCGACAACATCTGGGCCTGGCGCGCCGACCACGGCGAGGGCGTCGGCTGGAAGGTCAACACGGCGGCGCAGGGCGTCGTCGTCAAGGGTGACGACGTGACCGCCACCGGGCTCTTCGTCGAGCACTACCAGCGCTACAACGTCGTCTGGACGGGCGAGCGCGGCCGGACGGTGTTCTTCCAGAACGAGCTGCCCTACGACGCGCCGGACCAGGCCGCGTGGCGCCACGGCAGCACGCTCGGGTGGGCGGCGTACAAGGTCGGCGACAAGGTGAAGCACCACGACCTGTGGGCGGGCGGCTCGTACATCTACACCAACGTCGACCCGACGCTGCACCTCTCGCACTCCTTCGAGGTGCCCGAGAACGGCGGCGTCCGGCTGCGCGACCTCGTGGTCGTCAGCCTGAACGGCGCCGGCACGATCGACCACGTGGTCAACGACGTCGGCCCCTCGGTCGCGCCGAACCCCGCGGGCGGCAGCAGCATCGACTACCTGAGGTGCTTCCCGGTCTGCTGACCCGGACGGGCGGCCCGGCGGGGGGGCCCCCCGCGCCGGGCCCGCCCGCAGCCGCGTGGTTGGGTGGACGTCATGGACTTCCGCTACCTGGGCAACTCCGGCCTCAAGATCTCCGAGGTCACGTACGGCAACTGGCTCACCCACGGCTCGCAGGTCGAGAACGAGCAGGCGCAGGCGTGCGTGCGCGCCTCGCTCGACAACGGCATCACGACCTTCGACACCGCCGACGTCTACGCCAACACCAAGGCCGAGACCGTCCTCGGTGAGGCGCTGAAGGGCGAGCGGCGCGAGTCGCTGGAGATCTTCACCAAGGTCTTCGGCCCGATCGGGCCCAAGGGCCATAACGACCTCGGGCTGTCGCGCAAGCACATCATGGAGGCCGCGCACGGCTCGCTGTCGCGGCTGCAGACCGACTACATCGACCTCTACCAGGCCCACCGCTTCGACGTGGAGACGCCGCTGGAGGAGACGATGCAGGCCTTCGCCGACCTCGTGCGGCAGGGCAAGGTCCTCTACGTCGGCGTCAGCGAGTGGACCGCCGAGCAGCTCCGCGCCGGGGCCGCGCTGGCGAAGGACCTCGGCTTCCAGCTGATCTCCAACCAGCCGCAGTACTCGATGCTCTGGCGCGTCATCGAGGGCGAGGTCGTGCCGACCTCGAAGGAGCTCGGCATCTCCCAGGTCGTCTGGTCGCCGATCGCCCAGGGCGTGCTGACCGGCAAGTACAAGCCGGGCCAGCCGCTGCCCGAGGGCTCGCGCGCGACCGACGACAAGGGCGGCGCCAGCATGATCAAGCGCTGGATGCGCGACGACGTGCTCGAGCGCGTCCAGCAGCTGCAGCCCCTGGCCCAGGAGGCCGGGCTGTCGATGGCCGCCCTGGCCGTCGCCTGGACGCTGCAGAACGACAACGTCGCCACGGCCATCATCGGCGCCTCCCGGCCCGAGCAGGTCGTGGACAACGTCGCGGCGGCGGGCGTGAAGCTGGACGCCGACCTGCTGGGCAAGATCGACGAGATCCTCGACCCGGTGATCGAGCGCGACCCGGCCCGCACCGCGGAGAGCTCGCCGAAGACCCGCGAGGCCTGAGCGCGGCCGGCCGAGCGGAGGGGCGACCGGTGACCTACACGATCGTCGCGGCCGACCCGGCGAGCGGCACCGTCGGGCTGTGCCAGGGCACGAGCGCGATGGGGGTGGCGAGCCGCTGCACCCACGTCCGCTCGCGGGTCGCGGCCGTGGCGTCGCAGAGCCACAGCGACTGGCGCCACGGGCGGCGGGCCCTCGACCTGGTCGGGAGCGGGCTGGAGCCGGAGGCGGTGCTGCGGGCGTTGGAGACGACGGACGCGCACTTCGGCCACCGTCAGATCGGGATCGTGACTCCCGACGGCGCGGTGGCGGCGCACACCGGCCCGAGCTGCGGCCCGTACGCCGCCCACCGGGTCGGTGACGGCTTCGCCGTCCTGGGCAACCTCCTCGTCGGCCACGGCGTGCTGGACGCCATGGCGGAGCGGTTCGAGGCGGGTGCGGGTTCCGGTGACGCCTTTCCCGAGCGGTTGCTGGCCGCGGTCGAGGCCGGCTTCGCCGCCGGCGGCGAGGGCGTGACGCACCTGTCCTCGACGATTGTCGTGGCGGGCCCCGGCTCTCCGCGCCCGCTGCTGGACCTGCGGGTCGACGTGGCTCCGGTGGGCGGCGACGCCGTGCCGGAGCTGCGGCGGGTGTTCGACGCCTTCTCGCCCTTCGTCGACTACTACGCCGACTACTGGCTCGACCACCCGGACGTCACGCCCGAGCAGTGGCTCGAGCAGGGGAGCCCGACGACCCGCTGAGGAGCCGTCGTGAGACGGACCTCAGCGGGCGGTCGGCGCGCCGGAGGTCTCGTCCTCGACGTCGTCGACCGCGTCCCCGGTGACGTCGCGCGCGGCCGTGTCGAGGAGGTGGGCGCCGCCGACCGGGTCGGACGACCAGCGCTCGAGCTCCCAGCGCCCGGCCCGGCGCTCGAGCACCGCCATCCCGGTGTTGGAGATCTGCGCGGCCTCCGCCTCGTCGCGCGACATCCGCGTGGAGACGGCGGTCCAAACCCTGATCGCCGCGCCGTGGCTGACCACGGCCACCGTCTCGTCGGGGTGCCGGGTGGCGATGGCGTCGAGCGCGCCGTCGTAGCGCGCCCAGAAGTGGTGGCCGTCCGCCCCGCCCGGCATCGCCCGGTCGAGGTCACCGCTCATCCAGGCGACGAGGCACTCGACGTAGCCGCGGACGGCCGCCTCGTCGTCGCGCATCTCGAGGTCGCCCGCGCGCACCTCGGCCAGCCCCGGGCGGACGCCGACAGAGAGACCCCGCTCGGCCCGCAGCGGCTCGGCCGTACGCCGGGTGCGCGTCAGGTTGGAGCAGTAGACGGCGGCGACGTCCTCGTCGGCGAGCGCCGTGGGCACGGCCGCGGCCTGCGCCCGGCCGAGGTCGGTGAGCGGGTGGCCGGGGAAGGCGGTGTCGAGCGCGCCGCGCACGTTCGCGGTCGTCTGGCCGTGGCGGAGCAGGAGCAGGCGCACAGGGTTTCCTCGTTCTCGGGCGGTGCAGGAGTCAGGAGCGGCGGGCGCGCCGTCGCGCGGGGGGCAGCAGCTCCGCGTCGCCGGTCAGCAGCTCGCGCGCCACGTCGGCGTCGGTGACGACGGAGGTGACCGCGCGGCCGCGCAGGACGCTGCGCAGGGCCGGGGCCTTCGCCGGACCGCCGGCGACCGCGACGACCTCCGGCACCCGCATCAGCTCGTGGTGGGAGATGCCGATGCGGCGCTGGTCGAGGGTGGTGGCGAGCGGTCGCCCCTCGGGGTCGTAGAGCATCGCGCACATCTCCGCGGCGACGCGCTGGCGCCGCAGGGCGGTGTGGTCGCGCGGCTCGAGGACCGGGTAGAGCTGGGAGCCGTCGGCGTCCCAGCTGCCCACCGCGACGACGGCGACGCTGACGCGCTTCCACTGCGCCATCGTCGCCTTGATCGAGGGCTGCCGGGCGAGGCCGGCGGCGGTCTGGGCGTCCGGGACGACGAGCGGGGCGTAGAGCGGGTAGTGCGCGCCGTGCGAGGCGGACAGGAGCTGGCGCACCAGGTCGGCGTTGTTCGTGGCGACCGACCCGGCGATCCCGGTGAGCTGGACGATCTCGCAGGCGGGCAGGTCACGCACCTGGTCGGCCATGGCCGACAGGGTGCGGCCCCAGGCCACCCCGAGGACGTCGTCGGCGGTGACCAGCTCGGCGAGCAGGTCGGCGGCGGCCCGCCCGAGCGCGGGCCGCAGGGCGTCGGGGTCGCGGAAGGGTCCGTTCACCACGACGGCCCGGTGCAGGTGGTAGCGCTGCCGCAGCTGCTCGGCGAGCTCGGCGTCGCTGGAGCCGACGTCGGCGATCTCGATGCGCACCAGCCCGCTGGCCAGCGAGTCCTCGAGGATCCGCGCCACCTTGAAGCGCGAGAGGTCGTGCAGCTTGGCGATCTCGACCTTGCTGAGCCCCTCGAGGTAGTAGGCGCGGGCGATGGCCACGGCGAGCTGCGTGGCCGACCGGGTGGGCTGCGTGGCCAGCGGGGCGGTCGGCGGGGTGGTCGGGTCAGCCGACATCGCGGGTCCTGTCTCCTCGGGCCGGGGACGGCCGCGAGCATATCCGGGGGTCGACGGGGTCACGGCGGGCCGGCGTCACTGCACGTCGGCGTCACTGCAGGTTGGCGTGACGGGCCTGCATCGCGGCGTGCACCTCCGGGTCGGCGCCCGAGAGCCGCAGCGCGACGGCGTCGAGCACGAGGAGCGCGCACTGCTCGAACAGCGACCCCCCGAACTGCGTGCTCGCGGCGGTGGGCAGGAGCAGGCATCGGTGCGCGAGAGCGGCGAGCGGGCTGGTGGCGTCGGCGGTCACGACCAGCAGGTCGGCACCCTGCTCGACCGCGACACCTGCGAGGTGCAGGGTGAGCGGCGTACGGCCCGAGGCCGACAGCGCCACGAGGTGGTCGCCGGGACCGACCGCCGGCGCGGTTGCCTCGCCGACGGCGTGCACCGGCCGGCCCAGGTGCCCGACCCGCATGGCGGCCATGCGGGCCACCAGGCCCGAGCGGCCCTGGCCGGTGAAGAACCAGCGGCCGCCGCGCTCGCCGAGGAACGCGGCCGCCCCGTCCAGGTCCGGCGGTCGCACCTGCGCGAGGACCTGGGCGACCTCGGACGCGACCGCCGCCAAGGGGGTGCCGCCCCGGGGACCCGCGGACGGGCTCCCCGGGGCGGCGGTCACGCTACTTGCCACCCGCGCGCGGGTAGACGATCGACTTCAGGCTCTCCGGGTTGAGGTCGGACTCGAGCGCCTCGCCGGCGTGGTCGAGGTCGAACTTGCCTGTGACCAGCGAGTCGAGCTCGATCTGGCCGGTGGAGACGAGGTGGATCGCGGCCGGCCACGTGTCGGTGTAGCGGAAGATGCCGGTGACGCTCACCTCCCGGTTCTGGATGTGCTCGACCGGCAGCACCATCTCCGACGAGCCGAGCCCGACGAGGACGGCGGTGCCGGCGGGGCGGACGGCCTGGATGCCGGAGTAGACGGCCCGGGCCGCGCCGCTGGCGTCGACGAACGCGTTGACGTCCAGGCCGGCGGTCGCGACGTCGGTCTCGACGGGGTCGATGACCCGCGTCGCGCCATAGCGCAGGGCCCGCTCGCGACGCTCGGGGACGAGGTCGGTGACGATGATCTCCGCGGCGCCGAAGGCCTTCGCCGTCTGCGCGCAGATGATGCCGATCGGGCCCGCACCGGCGATGAGGATGCTCGACCCGGGCACGATGCCGGCCTTGCGCATGGTCGTGATGGCCACCGACAGCGGCTCGAGGAGCGCCGCCGCCTCGTCCGACATCGAGTCGGGGACCTTGTGGGCGAACTCGGTGCGGATGACGGCGTACTCGGCGAAGGAGCCGTCGATCGGCGGGGTGGCGTAGAACTCCATGTAGGGGCAGAGGTTGTAGCGCCCGGCCATGCACTCGCGGCAGCGGCGGCAGTTGCGCTGCGGCTCGATGGCCACGCGCTCGCCGATGCGGGACTCGGGCACGTCGGAGCCGACGGCGACGATGACGCCGGAGCACTCGTGGCCCAGGATCATCGGCTCCTTGACGACGAAGCCGCCGGCCTCGCCGTGGCGGTAGTAGTGCGTGTCGGACCCGCAGACGCCCACGGCGCTGATCTTGATGAGGACCTCGTCGGACGCGTACGCCGGGACGGGGACCTGCTCGACCTTGAGGGCCTTGGCGCCGGTGAGGACGCTGGCGGTCATCTCCTGCGGGATGTCGGTGACGGTCATGCGGTTCGCCTTTCGGTGGTGCTGACTGTGGAGCGGTCGGGAGTGGTGCGGTCGGGAGTGGAGCGGTCCGGGGTGGAGCCGGTCGTGCGGGGCGGTGCGGTGGGCGCGGCGGTCGAGGGCTCGTGGGCGAGCAGGCTCCGCCCCGAGACCACGAACTCGGCGCCGCCGCGGCGGCACCGGTGCGCGAGCTCCGGGGTGACCCCTCCGTCGACCGCGACCGGCAGCGTCCGGGCGAGAGTCTCCACCTTGCCCACCAGCGACGCGTCGGCGGGCTGCCGCGTCCCGGGCGGCACGAGCATCAGAAGAGCGCCGTCCAGTCCGGCGAGGGGCTCCCGGGGTCCGGCGAGGGTGGGTGCGACCTCCTCGAGCAGGCGGACGCCGGTCTGGCGCAGGACGTCGAGGGCGGGACGCTGCGCGGCGATCTGCGGCGCGGCGGTGGCGAGCGTCGCGAGCGCGAGGTCGTGCCCGGCCCGCACCGCGAGCGCGGCGTCGGGGTCCGGGCCGTCGTGGAGCACGATCAGGTGCAGGTCGAGGCGGGCCTCCGGCAGGAGCGCGCGGACCGCGTACAGCTCGGCCCAGGTCACGCCCTGGTGGCCCCCGGGGCCGACGATGACGTCGACGTGCACCCGGCAGCCGGCCTCGTGGAGCAGCCGCGCCGCCTCCAGCCGCTCGCCGGGGTCGACGGCGTACAGGCTGCCGCTGACGACGTGCGGTCCGAGGTCGCGGTGCCAGGGCTGCAGGACGACGCTCACCGGTGCCCGGGCCCGTCGGTGCCGTCGGTGCCGTCGCGCCCGTCCAGCCCGTCGAGCACCGTGACGGCGGCGGTGGCCTCGTAGCGGCGCCAGGCCCCGTCGCGGGCGGCCCTCGGCTCGGCGGCCGGGCGCGTGGCCGGCGCCCAGCGGTCGCGGAGCACGGTGACGGGCTCGCCGAGGGCGACGGCCGCGGCCTGGACGGCGGCGCCGCGCGCGGTGGACTCCGGCGCGTCGGGGTGCAGCACGGGACGCTGGGTGACGTCGGCCAGCAGCTGGGTGTAGGCGCGGGAGCGCGCACCGCCGCCCACGGCCAGGACCCGGCCGCCGGTGGGCACGCCGACCCGCTCGAGGTGGCGCTGGCCGGCGTGCAGCCCGAAGACCACGCCCTCGTACGCCGCCCGCGCCAGCTCCTCGCGGGTGGTGGCGGTCGTGAGCCCGGAGAGCAGGCCGGAGGCGTCCGGGCGGTTCGGGGTGCGCTCGCCGTCGAGGTACGCGGCCAGCACGGGGCCGGGGCTCGCGGGGTCGGCGGCGAGGGCGAGGTCGGACAACCCGTCGTGGG
>Ga0325401_1002832_pt1 | contig 15593 bp, 12 predicted proteins | sample PopdelMetagenome_FD_205666 | JGI IMG/M metagenome (GOLD analysis project Ga0325401, IMG submission 205666) | Populus deltoides microbial communities from Bellville, Georgia, United States - Xylem-PdKOR-R2 | ecosystem: Host-associated > Plants > Phyllosphere > Stem > Wood/Secondary xylem | place...
GCCGCCGGAGCACTCGCCCAAGCGCCGCTCGAGGACGGCCGGGTCGAGGCCGAGGCGGTCGAGCTCGGCCGCGGTCCGCTCCTCGACGTCCCAGTCGTCGCCGACGGTCTCGAGGTGCGCGGCCACCTCGTCCGGGCTCCCCGTGCCGTCGTCGAGCGCCCGGATCGCCTCGCGGACCGCGTCGATGCCGAGGAACGCCGCGACCGGGCGCTCGCGGTCCAGCGTCAGCCCCTGCGCCAGGTAGCCGACCTCGCCGGTGACCTGCACCGACCCGGTCGTCGGGCGCAGCAGCCCTGCCGCGAGCCGCAGGATCGTCGACTTGCCGGAACCGTTGGCACCGACCAGGCCCGAGCGGCCGGTCGAGACGAGCAGGTCGAGCCCGTCGAGGGCGACGGTGCCGTCGGGCCAGGTCAGGCCGACGGCGGAGAAGGAGACAGCGGTGGGAGCAGGTGAGGACACGAGACACCTCGGGCAGGGGAGGGCGGACCGGCGGGCGGGCAGGGACTGCGCGACGGCTCCGGTTCACTCCACGCCCCGAGGCTAGGCGGGCTCACCTGCACCGCACCACCGGAATAACGGTGTTTCGGTGGAGTAACGTGACACCGCACAGCGTCGTGCAGCCCCGCTTCCCCGCTCCCGAGCCCCGCTCCCCAAGCCCCGGAGACCCGCTGTGAGCAAGCCCGTGGTGCTGATCGCCGACGAGCTGAGCCCTGCCGTGCTCGCCGAGCTCGGCCCCGACTTCGAGGTCCGCCACGTCGACGGCAGCGACCGCGCGGCCCTGCTGGCCGCCGTACCCGAGGCCAGCGCACTGCTCGTGCGCTCCTCCACCGTGGTCGACGCCGAGCTGCTGGCCGCCGCGCCCCGTCTCGTGGTCGTCGCCCGCGCCGGGGTGGGACTGGAGCACCTCGACGTGCGGGCCGCGACCCAGGCCGGCGTCATGGTCGTCAACGCACCGTCGTCCAACATCGTCTCGGCCGCCGAGCTCGCCGTCGCGCTGATGCTCGCCGCCGCCCGCCAGATCTCGCCCGCCCACGCCGCGCTGCGCCGCGGGGAGTGGCAGCGCTCGCGCCACACCGGCACCGAGCTCTACGAGAAGACCGTCGGCATCGTCGGCCTCGGCCGGATCGGGGTGCTGGTCGCGCAGCGGCTGGCGGCGTTCGGCATGAGCGTCATCGCCTACGACCCCTACGTGCAGGCCGGCCGGGCCGCGCAGGTCGGCGTGCGCCTCGTCGACCTGACGACCCTGCTCGAGCAGTCCGACTTCATGTCGGTGCACCTGCCGCGCACCGCCGAGACCGTCGGGCTCATCGGCGACGCGGAGCTGCACCGGGTGCGGCCCCACCTCGTGCTCGTCAACGCCGCCCGCGGCGGCATCCTCGACGAGACCGCGCTCTACGCCGCGCTCAAGGAGGGCCGCGTCGGCGCCGCCGGGCTCGACGTCTTCGCCGCCGAGCCCGCCGTCGACAGCCCGCTGCTCGAGCTCGACAACGTCGTCGCCACCCCGCACCTCGGGGCCTCGACCCACGAGGCCCAGGAGAAGGCCGGCCTCTCCGTCGCGCGCTCCGTGCGGCTGGCCCTGGCCGGCGAGCTGGTGCCCGACGCCGTCAACGTGCAGGGCGGCGTCATCGCCGAGGACGTGCGCCCGGGGCTGCCGCTCACCGAGAAGCTCGGGCGCATCTTCTCCGCGCTGGCCGGCGAGGTCGCTCAGCAGGTCGACGTCGAGGTGCGCGGCGAGATCGCCGACCACGACGTCAAGGTGCTCGAGCTCGCCGCCCTCAAGGGCGTCTTCGCCGACGTGGTGGCCGAGACCGTCTCCTACGTCAACGCGCCGCTGCTCGCCGCGGAGCGCGGCACCGCCGTACGCCTCGTCGCCGACCCGGAGAGCCCGCACCACCGCAACCTCATCACCCTGCGCGGCACCCTCGCCGACGGCTCCCAGGTCTCGGTCAGCGGGACGCTCGTGGGCATCCACCAGCGCGAGCGGCTCGTCGAGGTCAACGGCTTCGACGTCGACCTCGAGCCGACCGACCACCTCGCCTTCTTCACCTACGACGACCGACCCGGCGTGGTCGGCGTCCTCGGCGGGGTCCTCGGCGAGGCGGGCGTCAACATCGCCGGCATGCAGGTCGCGCGGGCCAGCCTGGGCGGACGCGCACTCGTGGCGCTGTCGGTCGACTCGGCGATCCCGCACGACGCCCTGCTCGAGATCGAGCACGCCATCGAGGCGTGGTCGGTGCGGGCCGTCGACCTGTCGGACGACCCCGTCCGACCGTGAGCCCGGTGCTGGTGGGGGACCGGTGGTGAGCCTGCCGCGGCTCGGGTCGCTCACGCGCACCGGTCCCTACGGCTCGCGGCTGCTGGGGCCCGCGCACCAGTCGACCCGCGCGCTGCGCGTGCGGGTGCAGCTGCTGCTGACCGTGCTGCTCGTCGTCACCAACGTCATCGGGGCCGGCGCGGTCGTCTCGATCCTGCTGCTCGTGCGCCCGCGCGAGGCCATGGACCCCGACCTGCTGGTGTCGACCTTCATCGCCGTGCCGGTCTACGTCGTGCTCGCCGTCGTCGTCGGCGCGACGGTCGGCACCCGCAACGCCTTCGCCGCGCTGCGCTGGGCCTACGAGGACCGCGAGCCCACCGAGGCCGACCGGCTGCGCACCCTGCGGGTGCCGCGCACGCTCACCGCCGTCCAGGCCGGGCTCTGGGCGATGGCGACCGCGCTGTTCAGCGGGCTCGCGCTCCTCCTCGACCCGCAGCTGTTCACCACCGAGCTGCTCGCCATCGGCATCACCGGCGCCCTCATCTGCGCCATCGCCTACCTCGTGACGGAGTTCGTCCTGCGACCGGTCGCCGCCCGCGCGCTGGCCGACGGGGTGCCGGTGCCGGCCCGCGGCTCCGGCGTACGCCGCCGCATGATCGGCTTCTGGGCCATCGGCAGCGGCGTGCCCGCCGCGGGGATGGTCGTCGTCGGCATCCTCGCCCTCTCCGACGACCAGCTCACCCTCACCCGCCTCGCGGTGGTCTCGCTCGTGCTCGGCACCGTCGTGCTCCTGGTCGGGCTGTTCATCACCGCGCTCAACGCCCGCGCGGTGGTCGGCCCCATCTCGTCGGTGCGCCAGGGGCTGCGCCGGCTCGAGGAGGGGGAGTTCGGCACCGACATCCCGGTCTACGACGGCACCGAGCTCGGCCTGCTGCAGTCGGGGTTCAACCGGGTCTCGGCCGGGCTGGCCGAGCGGGAGCGGATCCGCGACCTCTTCGGGCGCCACGTCGGCCAGGAGGTCGCCGAGGCCGCGCTGGCCGCCGGCGTCGAGCTGGGCGGGGAGGTGCGCACCGTCTCGGTGCTCTTCGTCGACCTGAAGGGCTCGACCGCGCTGGCGACCGAGCGCCCGCCGGGCGAGGTCGTCGAGGTGCTCAACCGGTTCTGCTCCGTCGTCATCGCCGAGGTCGACCGCTGCCACGGGCTGGTCAACAAGTTCATGGGCGACGCCGTCCTGGCGGTCTTCGGGGCGCCCGTCGAGCGCGACGACCACGCCACCGACGCGTTGCGCGCCGCCCGCACCATGGCCGACCGGCTGCGCGCCGAGCTGGCCGAGATCGACTTCGGCGTCGGCGTCGCCACCGGCGAGGCGGTCGCCGGCAACGTCGGCGACCGCGAGCGCTTCGAGTACACCGTCATCGGCGACGCCGTGAACTCCGCCGCCCGCCTCACCGAGCTCGCCAAGGAGCGCCCCGAGCGGGTCCTCGCCACCGGCGTCTCCCGCGACGCCGCCTCCGACCAGGAGCGCGGGTGCTGGACGGACGGCGGCGAGGAGGTCCTCCGCGGCCGCTCCGACGCCACGCCCCTCGTCGTGCCCCGGGGGTAGTCCCCGACGTCCTGCACGGCCCCCGGCGGAGGTCAGGCCACCATGACCCGGCCGCCGGCGCGGGGACGCGGGGGGCGGCGGTCCTCGACGACTGCCCAGGCGGCGGCGAGCCGCTCGACGGCGACCTCGAGCTCCTCGACCCGGCGGGTGAAGGGCACACGGACGAACCGGTCGAGACCACCCTCGGCGGCGAACACCGGCCCGGGGGCGACGATGAGCCCGTGCCGCTCGGCCTCGGCGGCCACGGCGACCCCGGCGCCGCGGTGCGGGAGCTCGCACCACAGCGCCAGCCCGCCGGCCGGCAGCCGGAAGCGCCAGCTCGGCAGCGCGCGGTTGATCCCGGCGGCGAGGGCGTCGCGCTGGGTGCGCAGCTGCTCGCGGTGGCGCGGCAGCGAGGCGTCGGCACCGGTGAGCAGGCTCGCGGCGGCGAGCTGCTCGACCACGGGCACTCCGAGGTCGAGGGTGACCCGCGCCTGGACGAGCCGCTCGACCAGGTCGTGGGGGGCACGCACCCAGCCGACCCGCAGCCCGCCCCAGAACCCTTTGCTCATGCTGCCGACCGTGATCGCGCCGGCGGAGTGCGCGGCCACCGGTCGCGGCATCGGCTGGCCCTCCAGCGCGAGCATCGCGTGCGACTCGTCGACGACCGCGGTGACCCGGTGGCGGCGCAGGTCGGCGGCCAGCCGCTCGCGCTGCGCGTCGTCCATCAGCAGCCCGGTGGGGTTGTGGAAGTCGGAGATGAGGTACGCCGCGCGCGGTGCCACCTGGCGCACCGTCGCCGCGGTCGCGTCGAGGTCCCAGCGGTCGGGGTCGACCACGCTCGCGGCGACCCGGGCTCCGGCGAGACGGAACCGCTCGGTCGCGTTCGGGTAGCCCGGCGTCTCGACCAGCACCCGCTCGCCGCCACCCGGCGCGAAGAGCGCGGCCGCGACGACGCTCACCGCCGCGAGGGCGCCCGGGGTGACCAGGACCTGCTCCGGGTCGGTCGGCAGCCCGCGGGCGTCGTACGACGCGGCGACGGCGGCCTGCAGCTCGGGGAGGCCGGCGGGGAAGTACCCGTGCCCACCGAGGTACGCCGGCAGGCGGGTCAGCGCGGCGGCGTAGGCCCCGGCGATCTGGGGCGGGGCGAAGGGCGCGGCGCAGTTGAGGTCGATGGCCTCGGCGTCCCCGGCGCGGGGCAGGAGCGCCCGGTCGTGGGCGCGGGCGGTGCCGCCGGGCACGCGGGTGAAGGTGCCCGCGCCCTGCCGCGCCTCGGCGTACCCGCCGTCGCGCAGGGTGGCGTAGGCACGAGTCACCGTCGTGCGCGAGACGCCGAGGGCCTCGGTGAGCTCGCGCTCGCTGGGCAGCCGGGTGCCGACGGGCAGCCGCCCGTCGCCGATGAGCAGGACGAGCGCGTCGGCGAGCCCGGCGTAGGCGGGGCTGCGGTCGAAGTCGCCGACCAGAGCGGCGACGCGCCGGGCGCCGATGGAGCGGGTCATGCAGGCCACCATCTCACGATTGGCCATTTCGATGCAGTCCACTTCGGCGCCAGGATGAACGGGTGAGCACGACCGCCCCGACCGCCCGCCCCCGCCGCACCCTGGCCGACCTCGGCCCGATCGCCCAGCTCCGGGCCGGGCGCCTGGGCCGCCGCCTGCCGCAGCTCGTGCTCGGCCTCGCCCTCTACGGGCTGTCGATCGCGATGATGGTGCGCGGTCGGCTCGGCACCGCGCCCTGGGACGTGCTCCACACCGGGCTGATCCAGCACGTGCCGATGAGCATCGGCGCCGCGGTCGTGCTGACGAGCGCGCTGGTCATGGTGCTGTGGGTGCCGCTGCGCGAGGTGCCGGGGCTCGGGACGATCGCCAACGGCGTGCTCATCGGCGTCTTCGCCGACCTGTTCCTGCGCGTGCTGGACAGCCCCGACGCGCTCTGGTTGCGCATCTCGCTGACCGTCGGTGGTGTGGTGGTCTGCGGCCTAGCCACGGCGATGTACATCGGCGCGCAGCTCGGACGCGGCCCCCGCGACGGCCTGATGACGGGCCTTGCTCGGCGCACCGGGCTCTCGCTGCGCCTCGTGCGCACGCTGCTCGAGGTCTCCGTCGTCCTCGTCGGGCTGCTCCTCGGGGGAGCCCTCGGCCTCGGGACCGTGCTCTACGCGTTCGCGATCGGCCCCGTCGCCCAGTGGATGCTGCCGGCGATGATCGTCGACCTCCCGGTGCGCTCCGCCGAACGAGCGGACTGACTGCCGTCAGCGGACGGGCGGCTCAGCGCTTGGTGGCGATGATCGTCGAGGCGTCGGGGGCGACCATGACCTCGACGGCGGTGAACCGCTCGTCGGTGAGCCAGTGCTCGCGCAGGGTGTCGACGCGCCCGCCGGTGATCGGCGGCCAGAGCTCGCAGGGCACGAAGTCGTCGAGCACGACGATGCCGCCGTCCTCGACGAGGTCGGCGATCGCGTCGACGGTCACGGCCGAGGGCTCACCCGCGTCGAGGAACAGCAGGGAGTAGGGACCCTTGTCGAGCAGGGTCGACCAGTCGGCCGTCAGCACCTCGACCTGCGGGTCGTCGGTGAAGATCTCGGCGGCGCTGCGCGCCAGCTTCGGGTTCAGCTCGGCGGTGACGATGCGCGCCTTCTCCCCGCGCACCCCGGAGCGCAGCCAGGCCGTGCCGACGCCGCAGCCGGTGCCGAACTCCGCCATCGTCCCGTCCCGGGTGGCGGCCAGCATCGCGAGCAGCCGGCCGGTCTCGTTGCGGCAGAAGGACACGTAGCCCGCCTTGCGCGAGACCGCAAAGGCGCGGTTCACGATGTCAGGCAGATCCGGCGGGTGGCTCACCGCTCGAGTCTCCCATCCCGGAATCGTCGTCTCACATGCAGAGACAGTCGCGCGGAGGCCGCTCCGTGCGCCGGGGGAGCGTCGTAGCCTGACGAGACCATGCGGAGCGTCTTCGTACTCATCGAACGCCGCGGCGAGGCCTGACGAGAGGCCACCTCGCCGCGGTGGTTCGGCGTTGCGTGGCTTCTCACCTCGATCGAAGCCCCGCGGCGGGCCGCCCCAGCAGCCCTGCGTGATCCGCTCTCCTCCTGGCAGGCCCTGTGCGGTCCCGGTGCGATCCACCCGCACCCACCCGGCCTCCGCGACCCGCCCCGGGTCTTCGGTCACCGCTCACCGCGTCACCCGACGCAGGTGCGCACCCGACCGATCCAGACACCTGACACACACCCGGAGCTGAGCTATGTACGACATGTATCCCGACTGGGGCCCTGCGAGCCACCATCCCGAGAACCCCCGCAGCCACGAGAACATCAGCGCCGCCGTCCAGGCCGCGCTCGACCTGCGGGACGGTGGCGGTCTGCGCCACGACGACAACTAGCCTCTTCGACCGTGACCACGACCCCCGGCGCCACCGCCACGTCCGAGCCCGCTCCTGCCTCCGGCACCGTCCGCCTCGCCGTCATCCCTGGCGACGGCATCGGCCCCGAGGTGACCACCGAGGCTCTGAAGGTGCTCGAGGCCGCGGCGCCCTCGGGGGTCACGTTCGACCAGACCCGCTACGACCTCGGTGCGGAGCGCTACCTCGCGACCGGCGAGGTGCTGCCCGACTCGGTGCTCGGCGAGATCCGCGAGCACGACGCCATCCTCCTCGGGGCCGTCGGCGGCAAGCCCAACGACCCAAACCTCCCGCCCGGCATCCTCGAGCGCGGTCTGCTCCTCAAGCTGCGCTTCGAGCTCGACCACTACGTCAACCTGCGTCCGTCGCGGCTCTTCCCGGGGGCGACCTCCCCGCTCGCGCCGCACGTCCTCGACGCCGGTGAGATCGACTTCGTCGTGGTGCGCGAGGGCACCGAGGGCCCCTACACGGGCAACGGCGGCGCGCTGCGCGTCGGCACCCCGGCGGAGATCGCCACCGAGGTCTCGGTCAACACGGCGTACGGCGTGGAGCGGGTCGTGCGCGACGCCTTCGCCCGCGCCCAGCGCCGCCCGCGCAAGAAGCTGACCCTGGTCCACAAGACCAACGTGCTGGTCAACGCCGGCTCGCTGTGGTGGCGGCTCGTGCAGGCCGTCGCGCCGGAGTTCCCCGAGGTAAGCGTGGACTACATCCACGTCGACGCGGCCATGATCTTCCTCGCCACCGACCCGGCCCGCTTCGACGTCATCGTCACCGACAACCTCTTCGGCGACATCGTCACCGACCTGGCCGCCGCCATCACCGGCGGCATCGGGCTGGCCGCCTCGGGCAACGTCAACCCCGACCGCACCACCCCGAGCATGTTCGAGCCCGTCCACGGCTCGGCGCCCGACATCGCCGGGCAGCAGAAGGCCGACCCGACCGCCGCCGTCCTCTCGGCGGCTCTGCTCCTCGACCACCTCGGCCACCCCGAGGCCGCCGCCACCATCGAGCGGGCCGCGATCGCCGACATGGCCGACCGCACCCCCGGTGCCACCCGCACCACCAGCGAGATCGGCGACGCCATCGCCTCCCGCGCAGCTGGCTGACCGGTCCCGCCCAACCGGGCGGGGCCGGCGCCCGCGCCGCGCAGCGGCACCCGTTCGGTCCGGCCCGGAGGGCGGGACCCCGTCACGCCCGAAGGGCGGTACTTTGATGTCCATGCAGATCAGCACCACCCGCTCCGAGCGGGCCGCGGACGACGCCCGGCTCTCCGAGATCCTGGCCAACCCCGGCTTCGGCACCTTCTTCACCGACCACATGCTGACGGTGGAGTGGACGCCCGACGCCGGCTGGCACGACGCCCGCATCGAGCCCTACGGCCCGCTCTCGCTCGACCCCGCCACCGCCGTCCTGCACTACGGCCAGGAGACCTTCGAGGGGATGAAGGCCTACCGCCACCCCGACGGCTCGGTGTGGTCGTTCCGCCCGGAGGAGAACGCCGCGCGCGCGATCCGCTCGAGTCAGCGCCTCGCCCTGCCCGAGCTGCCCGTCGACGACTTCGTCCAGGCCGTCGACGCGCTCGTCGAGATCGACCAGCGCTGGGTGCCGACCAACGACGAGGCGGGGGAGAAGAGCCTCTACCTGCGCCCCTTCATGTTCGCCTCCGAGGCCTTCCTCGGGGTGCGGCCCTCACAGCACGTGACCTTCATGGTCATCGCCAGCCCGGCCGGCTCCTACTTCAAGGGCGGCATCAAGCCGGTCAGCCTGTGGCTGTCCGAGACCTGGACCCGGGCCGGTCGCGGCGGCATGGGCGCGGCGAAGACCGGCGGCAACTACGCCAGCTCGCTGCTGCCGCAGTCCGAGGCGATCGCCCAGGGCTGCGACCAGGTGGTGTTCCTCGACGCCGAGGAGTCGACGTACGTCGAGGAGCTCGGCGGCATGAACCTCTACTTCGTCTTCAAGGACGGCCGCATCGTCACCCCGGCGCTCGGCACCATCCTCGAAGGCATCACCCGGGCCTCGATCATCGAGCTGGCCGGCAAGCTCGGCCACCAGGTGGAGGAGCGCCGCTTCGGCATCGAGGAGTGGCGCGAGGGCGTGGCCAGCGGCGAGATCGTCGAGATCTTCGCCTGCGGCACGGCGGCGGTCGTCACCCCCGTCGGCGAGCTCAAGTGGGACGGCGGCTCGACCCCGGCCCCGGCCTCCACCGAGCTGACCTTCGCGATCCGCCAGGCGCTCGTCGACGTGCAGTTCGGCCGCGCCGAGGACACCTTCGGCTGGATGCACCGCATCGTCTGACCGGGAACCAGCGGGACCACCGCTTAGTCTGACTGGCGTGACCAGTGCACCCGAGACCCCCGCGCGCGGCGTACCCACCGTCCGCCCGGGGGCGGGCTCGGGTGCGCCGCGGGTCGGCGGCTACCAGCTGCTGAGCCGGATCGGCGAGGGCGGCATGGGCGTGGTCCACCTCGCCCGGCGCGACGGCGGGCCGCGGGTGGCGCTGAAGGTGCTGCGACCCCAGGTCGTGGGCGACGACGAGGCCCGCCACCGGCTCGCCCGCGAGGTCGCCTCGCTCAGCCTGGTGCGCAGCCGCTGGGTCGCCGAGATCGTCGACGCCGACCCGTGGGCGCCGGTGCCGTACGTCGCGACGCGCTACGTGCCCGGCCTCTCGCTGCACGACCACGTGCACGAGGAGGGGGCGATCACCGGGCGCGACCTGACGTGGTTCGCGGCGTGCCTGGCCGAGGGGCTCGCCTCCGTCCACGCCGTCGGGGTGCTGCACCGCGACGTCAAGCCCTCCAACGTGCTCATGGAGGGCCGCACGCCGATCCTCATCGACTTCGGCCTGGCCCGCGTCGCCGACGACCCGAAGCTCACCCACACCGGCTGGCTGCTCGGCACCCCGGGCTACCTCGCGCCCGAGATCCTCTACGGCGACGACGCCACCACCGCCGCCGACGTGCACTCGTGGGCCTCGACGGTGGCCTTCGCCGCCACCGGCCGCGCGCCGTTCGGGCGCGGGCCGTCGATGGCGATCATGGACCGCGTGCGCCGCGGCGAGCACGACCTCGAGGGGGTGCCGGTGCCGCTGCGCCACCTCCTCGCCGAGTGCCTCGACCCCGAGCCGGCCCGCCGCCCCACGCTCGACGCGGTGCTCGGCTGGCTGCGCCCGCAGGTCGCGCCGGGAGCGGCCCAGCCGCCCGGGCCGGTGCCGTCGGCCCACGTCCCGCTCCCGCTGCACCCGCCGGTCCCGCCCGCTCCCGTCCCGCCGGCGCCGCCGACGGTCGTCGCCCGCGCGCGCCCCGGCGTGACCGCGCCCTACGCCGCCGCGCTGGTCCGGCCCGACGAGCTCCACCCGCAGCGACCGACCGACGTGCTGCCGGGTGCGCAGCCGCAGCCGACGCGCTACCTCGACGACCCCGCTCCCTGGGCCGACCACGGACCGTGGCCGCCGGCCTACCCGGCCCACGAGCCCGAGCCGCCGGTCGGCGCGGTCGAGCGCGTGCGGCGCGGCAGCCTGCTCGTGGTGTTCGCCCTGGTGTGCGGCGGGCTCGTCTCGCTGTGGCCGTGGTGGAGCTCGCTCGTGCTCGTCGTCGCGGCCTGGCTGCTGCGCGCCGGGTCGCTGGCCGCGAGCCGCGCGGGCGACCGGCGCAGGCTGCGCGGGCGGCGGTGGTACGACGGCGTGCTCGTCGCGGTCCGGACCCCGTGGGACCTCGTGCGTTCGCTGGTCACGACGCTCGTGCTCGTCCTGTGGGCGGCCGGGCTGGCCGTCGCGGGTGCGCTGCTGTGCTACGCGTTCGCCGCGGGGGAGAGCCTCACGCTCTTCGTCTGCGGCACCGTCTTCGCCGTGGCCACCTGGAGCGGCCCCGGTGGGTCGCGGCTGCGCTCGCCCGTGGGCCGGGTCGTGCGCCCGGTCGCGCAGCAGTGGCGGCTCTGGCTGCCGGTCGTCTTCGTGCTCCTGCTCCTGGCCACCTCGCTGGGCGCGCTGGCCGAGTCGCGGGGCCCGTCGTGGTCGCCCGGGACGGACCGTCCGCTGTCCGGACCGGCCCTCGACGGCGCGGGTCCCGTGGCATGATCGGCGCCGTGACGACCTCGCGCCCCTGCCGCACCGAGATCATCATTCGCTAGCGCGTCGAGCTCCTCGACGCGCCGACCTCTCGCACTCCGAGAGGTTTTTTCATGTCCGGACCAGCAGTCACCAGCAAGCAGCCACCAGCAACCGAGAGCGACCCCATGGACCTGCACGGCGCCTTCCACGTCTACGACACGACCCTGCGCGACGGCGCGCAGCAGGAGGGGCTCAACCTCTCCGTCGCCGACAAGCTGGCCATCGCGCGGCAGCTCGACGGCCTCGGCGTCGGCTTCATCGAGGGCGGCTGGCCGGGGGCCAACCCCAAGGACACCGAGTTCTTCCGCCGGGCCGCCCAGGAGCTCGACCTGCGCCACGCCAGGCTGACGGCGTTCGGCTCGACCCGCCGGGCCGGCGTACGCGCGGCCGACGACCCGCAGGTCGCCGCGCTGCGCGACAGCGGCGCGCCGGTGGTGACGCTGGTGGCGAAGTCGCACGACCGCCAGGTCGAGCTCGCGCTGCGCACCACGCTCGAGGAGAACCTCGCGATGGTGCGCGACACCGTCAGCCACCTGCGGGCCGAGGGTCAGCAGGTCTTCCTCGACGCCGAGCACTTCTTCGACGGCTACCGCGCCAACCGCGACTACGCCCTCGAGGTGCTGCGCACCGCGCACGAGGCCGGTGCCGAGGTCGTCGCGCTGTGCGACACCAACGGCGGCATGCTGCCCGGCTGGATCTCCGACGTCGTGCACGACGTCATCGACACCGCCGGGGTCCGCGTCGGCATCCACGCCCACAACGACTCGGGCTGCGCCGTCGCCAACAGCCTCGCCGCGATCGACGCCGGCGCCACGCACGTGCAGGGCTGCATCAACGGCTACGGCGAGCGCACCGGCAACGCCGACCTCGTCACCGTCGTCGCCAACCTCGAGCTCAAGCTGGACCGCACCGTCCTGCCCCCCGGGCTGCTGCAGGAGTCGACCCGCATCGCCCACGCGGTCGCCGAGGTCACCAACGTCCCGCCCGCCTCGCGCCAGCCCTACGTCGGGTCCTCGGCCTTCGCCCACAAGGCCGGGCTGCACGCCAGCGCGATCAAGGTCGACCCCGACCTCTACCAGCACACCCAGCCCGAGCGCGTCGGCAACGACATGCGCCTGCTCGTCTCCGACATGGCCGGGCGGGCCTCGATCGAGCTCAAGGGCCGCGAGCTCGGCTTCGACCTCGGCTCCGACAAGGAGCTGCTCGCCCGGGTCACCGGGCGGGTCAAGGCGCTCGAGGCCACCGGCTTCACCTTCGAGGCCGCCGACGCCTCCTTCGAGCTGCTCCTGGAGGAGATGGTCTCGGGCACGCGTCCGTCGTACTTCGAGGTCGAGTCGTGGCGCGTGATCACCGAGACCCTCGACCGCCGCTCGGCGGGCGAGGAGGCGGTCTCCGAGGCGACGGTCAAGCTCCTCGCCCAGGGCGAGCGCCACGTCGTGACCGGCGAGGGCAACGGCCCGGTCAACGCCCTCGACCAGGCGCTGCGCACCGCGATCGGCCAGGCATTCCCGGCCGTCGTGAAGTTCGAGCTGATCGACTACAAGGTGCGCATCCTGGACCAGGGGCACGGCACCGACGCCATCACCCGGGTGCTCATCGAGACCACCGACGGCGAGTCGTCGTGGGTCACCGTCGGGGTCGGCCACAACGTCATCGAGGCCTCCTGGGGAGCCCTCGTCGACGCGCTCACCTTCGGCCTGCGGCGCCAGGGCGTCTGACCCCGCCGCCGCACGCCCCGCCGCCCGCCCCGCCGCACGCCCCGTCGTAGGTTCGGAGGCGTGAGCGAGCTCCACGACCTGACCGCCCTCGAGCAGGGCGCCCTCGTGCGCCGCGGTGTGGTCTCGCCCCGCGAGCTCGTCGAGCACCACCTCGAGCGCATCCACCGCATCGACGACGACCCCGCGACGACGCTCGGCGCGTTCGTCACGGTGACCGACGAGCTCGCCCTGCAGCGGGCCGACGCCCTGGCCGCGGCGGGGCGCCCCGAGGACGCCTCACCGCTGTGGGGCGTGCCGACGGCGGTGAAGGACCTCAACCTCACGGCCGGGGTGCGCACGAGCTTCGGCTCGCCCGCCTTCGCCGACTTCGTCCCCGACGTCTCCGACGCCGTCGTCCTGGCCCTCGAGGCCGCCGGCACGATCAGCCTCGGCAAGACCGCGACCCCGGAGTTCGGCTCACCCTGCTACACCGAGCCCGAGGGCCGGGTGCCGGCCGTGACGCCCTGGGACCGCACCCGGATGGCCGGCGGCTCCTCCGGCGGGGCCGCCAGCGCCGTCGCGGGCGGGCTGGTGCCGGTCGCGCAGGGCTCCGACGGCGGCGGGTCGATCCGGATCCCGGCGTCGTGCTGCGGACTGTTCGGGCTCAAGCCCACGCGAGGACGGATCAGCGCCTACCCCGGCTACGGCGACCCGGTGGGGTTGGCCACGGCCGGGCCGGTCGCGCGGACCGTGCGCGACGCGGCGGCGGTGCTGGACGCACTCGCCGGTCGTCGGGTGGAGGACCCCACCTGGGCGCCACCGCCCTCCTCGTCGTTCCTGGCCGCCTGCGACCGGTCCCCGGGGACGCTGCGGATCGCCCGGATCACGACGCCCCTGATCGCCGACACCCCTGTGGACGAGGCCTGCCTGGCCGCCGTCGAGGACGCCTCGCGGACGCTCGAGGAGCTCGGCCACGAGGTCGTCGACATCGCCTCACCGCTGCCGCGGGAGGCGGTGACCGAGTTCGAGACCTGCTGGGCGGTGCTGACGGCGCTCTCGGTGGTGCCGCCCGAGCAGGAGCCGCTGCTGCGACCGCTCACCCGGTGGCTGAGCGAGCGGGGACGGGCGGTGAGCGGGCCGGAGTTCGGCCTGGCCGTCGGTGCGGTGCGCCGCTTCGCGGGTCAGGCACTCGCCGCGCTGGCGTCGTACGACGCGGTGCTGACGCCGACGCTCTCGCATCCGCCCCTGCCCGTCGGCGCGCTGCGCGACGACGCGGACCCGGCAGCGGACTTCGAGGCGCAGAAGCGCTTCACCCCGTGGACCTCGGCGTGGAACGTCACCGGCATGCCCGCCGCCAGCCTGCCGCTGGGCTGGACCGACGACGGCCTGCCGGTCGGGGTGATGCTCGCGGCGCGGCCCGCCGAGGAGGAGCTGCTGCTCGCGCTCTGCGCTCAGGTCGAGGTGGCGACCCCCTGGGCGCACCGGCGTCCGCCGGGCTGGTGAGGGCCCGCCCGTGTCGAGGCTGGGGTCGTGTGCCCAGCGGCGAGGCGGGGCTCGTTCTCAGGCACACGACCTGGCACCGCCGAGCGGTCCGAGGGCCACAGGGAGGGCGTGGCGGGCGTCCCGGCGAGGAGGCAGGGCTCAGCCGGCGAACCAGCCCGCCGCCGCGGTGCGGAACTCGTCGCCCTCCATCGCCCCGGCACCTTCGGGCACCGTCGCGAGGAGGGGTGTGCCGATGCGCGGCAGGTCCTCGAGGTTGCACCGCTCGGCCAGCCCCGGCTCGGCGGGCCACGAGCCGATCACCAGCCCGGCGGGCTCGACCCCGCGCGCTCGCAGCGCCAGGACGGTGAGCTCGGTGTGGTTGAGCGTGCCGAGCCCGGCGGCGACCACCACGACCACGTCGACGACCACGCCCGGCAGGGCGGAGCGCAGGGCCAGCGTGAGGTCGAGCAGCGTCCCGCCGCCGGCGTCGAGGCGCACCAGCAGTCCGCCGGCGCCCTCCACCACCACCGTGTCGTACGCCGGGACGAGGGTCGCGAGCCGTGCGGCGTGCTCCGCGACGGTCGGGATCGCGACGCCCTGGCGGCGAGCGGCGGTGTCGGGGGCCAGCGGCTCCTCGAGCACGGTCCACTCCTGGACCTCGCAGCCGGCGAGCCGGGCGACCTCGCGGGCGTCGGAGTCCCCGTCGACCGAGCCGGTCTGCACGGGCTTCACGACGAGCACCGACCCGGTGCGGGCCGCGGCGACGGCCAGCGCCGCGGTGGCGACGGTCTTGCCGACGCCGGTGCTGGTGCCGGTCACGACGACGACGCGGCTCACCGGTGCTCCTTCACGACGGCCAGCAGGACCTCGACGGCGCCGTCCCAGTCGGCCTGCGCCACGCCGGCGCTGACGGTGACGCGCAGGCGCGAGACGCCGTCGGGCACCGACGGCGGCCGGAAGCACCCGACGGCCACCCCCTGCTCGCGCGCCGCGGCCTGGGCGGCCACCGCCACCTGGGGCGAGGGCATCGGCACCGAGAGCACCGCGCCGGCGGTGGGCTCGACCCCGAGCGTGGCG
>Ga0325401_1002836_pt1 | contig 15579 bp, 8 predicted proteins | sample PopdelMetagenome_FD_205666 | JGI IMG/M metagenome (GOLD analysis project Ga0325401, IMG submission 205666) | Populus deltoides microbial communities from Bellville, Georgia, United States - Xylem-PdKOR-R2 | ecosystem: Host-associated > Plants > Phyllosphere > Stem > Wood/Secondary xylem | place...
GGCGGCGCGGATGCCATCCGGCGGCGGCTGGCGGACCCGATGTTCGCCGACCTGGAGATCGACCGCACCGAATTGGAGGAATGGCTGGCCGCGTCGCCCGGCGGCGCGGAGGCGTTCGCGCGCGCGTTCGACCGGCTTGGCACCGGCGGCGGCGCGGCGCCCGCCGAACAGCCCGACCCGGCCGCCATGGTGCGCCGCGAGATCGAGCGGTGGCACAATCACTTCGCCGACTTGGACGCGGCGGCGGAGACGGTCGCTGACGAACTGCGCCAGGGGGCGGCCGACCTGTACGGCGCGGTGGCGGAGCGGCTGCGCGTGCGCCACCAGCTGACGATCCGCGTGCTGCCCGCCGACGTGCTGGCCGGCACGCTCCGTCGGCTCGACCTGCACGCGCGCCAGTTGCAGCTGAGCGAGGTGCTGGATGCGCCGGGCCGCACCTTCGCCGCCGCGGTACAGCTGGGCGTGATCGAGGCGCGCGCCGAGATCGACGCGCTGGTCCGCGGCGCCGGCCTGACCGATCGCACGGCCGATCGCCTGTATCGCCGTCACTTGGGCAATTACTTCGCCGCGGCATTGGTCATGCCCTATGGCCGCTTCGTTCGCGCCTGCGAGGCCGGGGGCTACGACCTCGATCTGCTGTGCCGCCGTTTCGGCGCCAGCGTCGAACAGGCGGCGCACCGGCTGACGACGCTGGGGCGCGTGGGCGCGCGCGGGCTGCCGTTCTTTCTGCTGCGGATCGACCGGGCGGGCCAGGTGTCGAAGCGGCTGGGCGGCGGACCGGCCGAGGCACGAGGGCGCTGCCCGCTCTGGGCCATCCATCGCGCGTTCGACCGGCCCGGCCGTCCGCTGGCGCAGCTGGTCGAGATGGAGGACGGCGGCAGGTTCCTCACCCTGTCGCGAACGGTGACGCCGCAGGATCGCTACGTCGGCGGGGTGGCGGCCGAGTTCGCGCTGGGGCTGGGCGTGCCGGCGGACCGGGCGGCGGGGCTGTCCTGGGCCCGCGGCGTCGACCTGAACGGCGAGGCGGTGCCGATCGGTCCCGGCTGCCGCGCCTGCCACCGCCCCGATTGCGCGCAGCGGTCGATCGCCCCCCAGGGCCGGGCACTGCTGACCAACGAGCGGGACCGGCAGGTCCCGCCGCTGGTCTTCGCGGGCGATTGACGGGTCAGCGCGCGATGCCGCCCGCCGCCAGCACCGCCAGCGTCACCAGTTCCGACGCGGTCGCGGTCATGGGCGCGATCTGCACCGGTTTCTCCATGCCGACCAGCACCGGGCCGATCACCGTGTCCCCGCCCAGTTCGCGCAACAGCTTGGCAGAGATGTTGGCGCTTTGCAGACCCGGCATCACCAGCACGTTGGCCGGCCCCGACAGGCGCGCGAAGGGATAGTTGGCGAGCTGGCGCGGGTTGAGCGCCACGTCGGGCGCCATCTCGCCCTCGTATTCGAAGTCCACGCGACGCCCGTCCAGCACGGCCACCGCCTCGCGGATGTTTTCCAGCCAGCGGCCGGCGGGGTTGCCGAAGGTCGAATAGCTGAGGAACGCCACGCGCGGTTCGTGACCCATGCGCCGCGCCATCGCCGCGGTGCGCTCCGCTATGTCCGCCAGCGCCTCGGCGTCGGGGCGCTCGTTGACGGTGGTGTCGGCGATGAAGACGGTGTGGCTGCGCCCCACCGCCAGATGGATGCCGAACGGCACCAGCCCCTCGGCCGGGTCGATAACGCGGCGCACGTCGCGCAGCGTCGGGCCGTAGGGGCGCGTCACGCCCGTCAGCATCGCGTCGCCCTCGCCGATCTGGAGCAGGGCGGCGGCGAAGGTGTTGCGGTCCTGGTTTATCAGCCGCTCCACCTCGCGGCGCAGGTAGCCGCGGCGTTGCAGGCGGGCATAGACGAGGTCCACCATGCGGCCCACCAGCGGCGAGTTGCGGCTATTGTGCACCTCGTACGACTCGGCGTCGGTGACGCCCAGCGCGCGCAAGCGATCGTGCACGTCGTCGCGGCCCACCAGCACGGGCGTGCCCAGCCCCCCCTCTCGGAAGGCGATGGCCGCGCGCAGCACGACCTCCTCCTCGCCCTCGGCGAACACCACGCGCTTGGGCGCGGCGCGCGCGCCCTCGTACGCCAGCGTCAGGACCGAGGTGGTGGGGTTGAGCCGCGCGCGCAGGTCCTGGCGGTACGCGTCCAGGTCCAGGATCGGCCGCGTGGCGACGCCCGAATCCATCGCGGCGCGCGCGACGGCGGCGGGCACCACCTCCATCAGCCGGGGGTCGAAGGGCGCGGGGATGATGTATTCGGGGCCGAAGCTGTGCTGCTGGCCATAGGCGGCCGCCACCTCGTCGGGCACCCGCTCACGCGCCAGGTCGGCGATAGCCTGGGCGGCGGCGATCTTCATCTCGTCGTTGATGCCCGTCGCCCGCACGTCCAGCGCGCCGCGAAAGATAAACGGGAAGCCCAGCACGTTGTTGACCTGGTTCGGATAATCCGACCGGCCGGTGGCGACGATGGCGTCGGGGCGCGCCGCCTTGGCCAGTTCGGGGCGGATTTCCGGCTCCGGGTTGGCCATGGCGAAGATGATCGGCGCGGGCGCCATGTCCTTGACCATCTCGGGCTTCAGCGCGCCCGCCGCCGACAGGCCCAGGAACACGTCGGCACCCGCCAGCGCCTCGGTCAGGCTGCGGCGGTCCGTCTCGGCGGCGTGGGCGGACTGCCACTGGTTCACGTCGTCGCGCCCGCGATAGATGACGCCGGTGCGATCGCACATGATGACGCGGTCGGAGCGGACGCCCATCGCCTTCATCAGTTCGGTGCACGCGATCGCCGCGGCACCCGCGCCGTTCACCACCACGCTGATGTCGCTCAAGCGGCGCCCCGTCAGCCGGCACGCGTTGATGAGCCCGGCCGCGCAGATGATCGCGGTGCCGTGCTGGTCGTCGTGGAACACGGGAATGTTCATGCGCTCGCGCAACGTCTGCTCGATCACGAAGCATTCGGGCGCCTTGATGTCCTCCAGGTTGATGCCGCCGAAGCTCGGCTCCAGCAGCGCCACGCAGTTGACGAAGGCGTCCACGTCCTCCGTCGCGACCTCCAGGTCGATCGAGTCTACGTCGGCGAAGCGCTTGAACAGCACCGCCTTGCCCTCCATCACCGGCTTGGACGCCAGCGCGCCCAGGTTGCCGAGCCCCAGGATCGCGGTGCCGTTGGAGATGACGGCGACCAGATTGCCCTTGGCCGTATAGTCGTAGGCGGTGGCGGGGTCGTCGGCGATCGCGCGCACGGGCACGGCGACGCCGGGCGAATAGGCCAGCGCCAGGTCGCGCTGCGTCGCCATCGGCTTTGACGCGACGATCTCGATCTTGCCCGGCCGCCCCTCCGAATGGAACAACAGCGCCTCGCGCTCCGAGAACTGGATGCTGGGGGCGTCGGATTTGGGATTGCCGGGCATGGGGGGATTGTCGGGCATCGGGGGGTTCTTCTCACGGCCGGGGGGAGGACGCCCACGGCCTTACCGGCGGGGGTCCGCGCTTCCAACCCCGCCCGGACCGCGCTTGAACGCCGCGCGGCGGCCGGTATCAGGTGCGGCGAATGGCCGACGCCGCCCCCTCCCCCACGTCGCCGACCGCGCCGACCGCGCCGACCCCGATGATGGCCCAGTATCTGCGGCTGAAGGCGGAGGCGGCGGATTGCCTGCTCTTTTATCGGATGGGCGATTTCTTCGAGTTGTTCTTCGAGGATGCGCGGGTGGCGGCGGGCGTGCTGGACATCGCGCTGACGGCGCGGGGCGAGCATGGCGGCGAGCGGGTGCCGATGTGCGGCGTGCCGGTCCACGCCGCCACCGCCTATCTGCAACGGCTGATAAAGGCCGGGCACCGCGTGGCGGTGGCCGAACAGACCGAGACGCCGGAGGCGGCGCGCCGCGCGCGCGGGTCCAAGGCGCTGGTCGACCGGGCGATCGTGCGCGTGGTGACGGCGGGCACGCTGACCGAGGAGGCGCTGCTCGACGCGCGCGTCGCCAACTGGTGCGTAGGGCTGGGCGAGGCGGGCGGCCAAGTGGCGATCGCCGCCGCCGACGTGTCGACGGGCCGGTTCGAGCTGTGCTGCACCGACGCCGCCGGGGTCGCGGCCGAACTGGCGCGACTGGGTGCCGCGGAGGTGGTGGCGTCCGAGGCGTCGGCGCTGGCCGACTTGGCGACCGTGCTGCGGCCGCGGGGCGATTTCGAGTCCGGGGCGGGCGAGGCGCGGTTGAAGCGACTTTGGGGCGTCGCCACGCTGGATGGGTTCGGCGACCTGGGGCGCGCGGGTTTCGCGGCGGCGGGCGGGCTGGTCGCGTACCTGCAACACGCCGCCAAGGGTACCGCGCCGTTCCTGCGGCCGCCCGTGCTGACCGCCGCCGCCGCGCACGTGGCGATCGACGCCGCGACGCGCGACAGCCTGGAGCTGACGTGCGCCAGCGGCGGCACGCGCAAGGGGTCGCTGCTCGACGCCGCCGACCGCACGGTGACGGGGGCCGGCGCGCGGTTGCTGGCGGCCGACCTGGGGGCGCCGCTGACCGACAGGCAAGCGGCCGAGGCGCGGCTGGCGCTGGTGGCGCATTTCGTCGGCGACGAGGCGCTGCGCGAACGGCTGCGGGCGATCCTGCGAGCGTTGCCGGACTTGGGGCGCGCGCTGGGGCGGCTGGCGGCGGGGCGCGGGGGGCCGCGCGACCTGGGCCAGCTGCGCGACGGGCTGGACGGAGCGTGGCAACTGGGCGAGCAGCTGAGCGGGGACGGGCCGCCGCTGCTGGCGGAGCTGGTGCCGGCCTTGGGCGGGCACGACGCGCTTATCGACCTGCTCAAGCGCGCGCTGGTACCCTCGCCCCCCGTCGAGGCGGCGGACGGCGGCTATGTCGCGCCGGGCTACGACGCGGCGCTGGACGGTCTACGCGACGCAGGGTCGGGCGGGCGGCGCGCGATCGCGGTGCTGGAAGCGGACCTGCGCGGATCGACGGGGGTGTCCGCGCTGAAGGTCCGGCACAACAACGTGCTGGGCTATCACGTCGAGGTGCCGGCGCGCGCCGCCGACCCGCTGATGAAGCCCGACAGCGGCTTCACCCATCGCCAGACGCTGGCGGGCGTGGTGCGGTTCAACACGCCCGCCCTGCACGAACTGGCGGCGCGCGTGACGCAGGCGGGCGCGCACGCGCTGGCGGCGGAGGCGGCGCACCTGGAGGAACTGACCGCCGCCGCGCTGGCGAGCCGAGAGGAGGCGGCCGCCACCGCGGATGCGCTGGCGCGGCTGGACGTGGCGGCAGGGCTGGCGGAGCGCGCGGTGGAGGGCGGCTGGGCGCGGCCCGTGCTGGTCGACCGGCCGTGCTTCGAGGTGGAGGGCGGACGCCACCCGGTGGTGGAGGCGGCGGTGACGCGCGCGGGCGACCGCTTCGTCGCCAACGACTGCCGGCTGGGCGGCCCGGCGGACGACGGCGCGCGCGCCTGGCTGGTGACGGGCCCCAACATGGGCGGCAAGTCGACGTTCCTGCGCCAGAACGCGCTGATCGCGGTGCTGGCGCAGGCGGGGAGCTTCGTCCCCGCCGCATCGGCGACGCTCGGCATGGTCGACCGGCTGTTCAGCCGCGTCGGCGCGTCCGACAACCTCGCACGCGGGCGGTCGACCTTTATGGTCGAGATGGTGGAAACGGCCGCCATCCTGGCCCAGGCGACCGACCGGTCGTTCGTGATCCTGGACGAGGTGGGGCGCGGCACGTCCACCTATGACGGCCTCGCCATCGCCTGGGCGGTGCTGGAGACGATCCTGGCGGAGAATCGCTGCCGCTGCCTGTTCGCGACGCATTACCACGAGCTGACCCGGTTGGCGGGGCGGCTGGAGGGGCTGGCCAACCGCCACGTCCGCGCGCGCGAATGGAAGGGCGAGCTGGTGCTGCTCCACGAGCTGGCGGAGGGGCCGGCGGACCGCAGCTACGGGCTGGCGGTGGCGCGGCTGGCGGGAATGGCGCCGGCGACGGTGGCGCGCGCCAAGGCGGTGCTGGCCAAGCTGGAAGCCGGACGCGCCCGGACGGGGGGCATCGCCGCCGGGCTGGACGACCTGCCGCTGTTCGCCGCCGCGGCCCAGGCGGAACCGCCGCCGGTCGACCCGTTACGCGCCGCCGTCGAGGGGCTGGACGCCGACGCGCTGACCCCGCGCGAGGCGCTGGACGCGCTGTATCGGCTGAAGGCGCTGGTGCGCGAAGCCTAGGCGCTTCCCCGCCCCCATCCTAGATCGTCGCGCATGTTCGAGCGTTTCCAAGACCTGTCCGCGCCGACCGCCATCGTCGATCCCGACGCGGTCCGCGCCGCCCTGTCCGCGCTGCCCGACGCGGAGACGCCGCGGCTGATGGCGGCCGTCACGCCGGTGCTGCGCGACGCGCTGGCGGCGGGGCGGGCGGAGGTGCGGCGGCGGCTGCTGGCGCGGCCGGGCCACGGGCTGGCGGCGGCGCTGGCGGGGGCCTGGGCGATCGACGGACTGCTGGTGCCCCTGTTCGAACTGGTCACGACGCGCGCCGCGCCGGGCGCGGGCGACGGGCTGACGCTGGTGGCGGTGGGCGGGTACGGCCGGGGCGAGATGGCGCCGCATTCGGACGTCGACCTGGCGTTCCTGACCCGCGGTCCCGCCAGCGACGCCCAGCGCGCCGCGGTCGAGCTGATCCTCTACGCGCTGTGGGACCTGGGGCTGAAGGTCGGCCAGTCGACCCGCACGCTGGACGAGATGGTGGCGGAGGCGCGCGGCGACGTGACGGTGCGCACCGCCCTGCTGGAGGCGCGCTACCTGTGCGGCGACCGGACGCTGCACGCGCTGGCGGCCGAGCGTTTCCGGGCCGAGGTGCAGGCGGGCACCGAGCGCCGCTTCGTTGCCGACAAGCTGGTCGAGCGCGACGCGCGCCACCGCCGCATGGGCGACACGCGCTACCTGGTCGAGCCCAACGTCAAGGAGGGCAAGGGCGCGCTCCGCGACCTGCACGCGCTGTTCTGGATCGGCAAATACATCCACGACGTGGGGCGCGCCGCGCAACTGGTGCCCGCCGGCCTGTTCTCGCCGACCGAATACCGCCTGTTCCACCGCGCCGACGACTTCCTGTGGGCGGTGCGATGCCACCTGCACGACCTGACGGGCCGGGCCGAGGACCGGCTGACCTTCGACCTGCAACGCGAGGTGGCGGCGCGGATGCGGTTCCGCGAGGCGTCCGCGCCGGGCGAGCCGTCGCGCGTCGAACGGTTCATGCGGCTCTACTTCCTGCACGCGAAATCGGTCGGCGCGCTGACGGGCGTGTTCCTGAGCCACCTAGAGGAGCGGTTCGGGCCGCGCGGCTGGCGGCTGAGCTGGTCGGCGATCCGGCCGGCGCCGCGGCGGCTGAAGGGTTTCGTGCGGACGCGCGGACGGCTGGACATTCCCCGCGACGACTTTTTCCAGGAACGCCCGGTGCGGCTGCTGCGCCTGTTCGAACTGGCCGACCGGTTCGGCATGGAGATCCACCCGCGCGCCGCCCGCGCCGCCGCGCGCGACGCCAAGCTGGCGGAAACGGTGCGCGACAACGCGGAGGCGAACCGCCTGTTCCTGGACGTGCTGGCCAGTCCGCGCGATCCCGAACTGGTGCTGCGCTGGATGAACGAGGCGGGCGTGTTCGGACGCTTCATCCCCGACTGGGCGCGGGTCGCGGGCATGATGCAGTTCGACATGTATCACCACTACACCGTCGACGAACACACGATCCGGCTGATCGGCCTGCTCGCGCGGATCGAGAAGGGAGAACTCAAGGACGACCACCCGCTGGCGACGGCGCTGTTCCCGCAGATCGCGTCCAGGCGCGCGCTCTACGTCGCGGCCCTATGCCACGACATCGCCAAGGGGCGCGGCGGCGACCATTCGGTGCTGGGGGCGGACGTGGCGACCCGGCTGTGCCCGCGGCTGGGCCTGACGGACGCGGAAACGGAGACGGTGGCGTGGCTGGTCCGCCATCACCTGCTGATGAGCGCCACCGCGTTCAAGCGCGACCTGTCCGACTTCAAGACGATCCTCGACTTCGCGGGCGCGGTGCAGAGCCCGGAACGGCTGCGGCTGTTGCTGATCCTGACCGTGGTCGATATCCGCGCGGTCGGCCCCGGCGTCTGGAACGGGTGGAAGCGCCAGCTGATCGGCGACCTGTACGAGGCGGCGGAGGAAGTGCTGCGCCTGGGCCACAAGCAGCGCGGGCGCGCGGAGCGGATCGCCGCGAAGCAGGCGACGCTGGCCGCCGCGCTGGGCTGGGACGCGGAACGCTTCGAGCGGTATCGCCGCCGCCTGCCCGAACCCTATTGGGTGGCGGAGCCCGACGACGTGCTGCTCCACAACGCCCGGCTGGCGGAGCGCGCGGCGGGCGAGGCGCTGGCGATCGACGCGCACGTCCACCCCGGCCAGGGGGCGACCCTGGTGACGATCTACGCCGCCGACCATCCGGGCCTGTTCTATCGCGTGGCGGGCGCGATCCACGTCGCGGGCGGCAGCGTGATCGACGCGCGCATCCACACCACGCGCGACGGCATGGCGCTGGACAATTTCCTGGTCCAGGACCCGCTGGGCCGCCCGTTCGCGGAGGACGGCCAGCTCGACCGCCTGCGCCGGGCCGTGGCGGACGCGCTGGCGAACCGGGGGCGGATGGCCGACCGGCTGATGGCGAAACCCCTGCCCCGCCCGCGCGCCGACGCGTTCCCGATCGCCCCCAACGTGCTGGTCAGCAACGACGCGTCGAACCGCTTCACCGTGGTCGAGGTCAACGCCCGCGACCGCCCCGCCCTGCTCCACCAGCTGGCCCAGGCGCTGTTCCAGTCCAAGGTGACGCTGCATTCCGCCCATGTCGCCACCTATGGCGAGCGCGCGGTCGACACCTTTTACCTGACCGACCTGACCGGCGACCGCATCACCGCCGCGCCCCGCCTGCGCACGCTGGAACGCCGGCTGATGGCGGCCGCCGCGGGGGAGACGGTGGAGCAGGCGGCGTGAGGGGCTTGAAGGGGGCATTTGGAAACTATCACGTCCGCTTAGACGCGCCCAATAGCGGACGTTACGACCTGACGATATGCAGGAGCTTGCAGCAGGAGAGCGGCCTTGAGCAAAGCGTTGACAATCGCAATCGGTGTAGCAGTTCTTGTCGCGCTACTGGTCACGTGTTTGCTGTTCTATCGCTTGATGATCCGGGCCCTGTTCGGACTGGTAGATATGCTACCACCTTACCGGCCCGGCGGGCGCTACCAGTCACAATCGATGCATGAAAGGTATGCTTTGCTGCGCAAGCCGCGGAACGGCGACTAGAGAATCCAGCCAAGCCGAAGCGCCCACCCCGGCGGAGGCCGGGGCCCAGAAACGCCGACCCTTGATCGGTTCGCGTGACGCTCTCGATGGCATCGTGACTGGACCCCGGCCTTCGCCGGGGTAGCAGCAGCGGTTCAACCTTGATGGATCACGCCCTAGTCACCCCAACCCCAACATTTGTTTATGAACCTTCGGCCTTACCCCACCCGCTCCAACCCCGCCGCATAGTCCGCCGCCCGCTTGGCATAGCCGGCGGCCGACCAGCGCAGGCCCGCCACCTGCTCGTCCGTCAGCTCGCGTACCGCGCGGGCGGGGCTGCCGACGATCAGGCTGCGCGGTGGAAAGCTCTTGCCTTCCGTCACCAGCGCGCCCGCGCCGACCAGGCTTTCCGCGCCGATCACAGCACCATTCAGCACGGTCGCGCCCATACCGATCAGCGAATGGTCGCCGACCGTGCAGCCGTGCAGGATCGCGTGGTGCCCGACCGTCACCCCGTCGCCCACCGTCAGCGGCTGGCCGGGGTCGGAATGCAGCATCGCGCCTTCCTGGATATTCGTCCGCGCGCCGACCAGGATCGGCGTGTTGTCCGCGCGGATCACCGCGCCGAACCAGACGCTGGCCCCCTCGCCCAGCCGCGCGTTGCCGATCACGTCGGCGGACGGCGCGATCCACGCCCCCGCCCCCAGCACCGGCCGCGCGCCGTCGATCGCGTAGAGCGGCATCAGCGCGCCTTTTCCGCCAGCCGCGCGGCGTGGAGCAGCGGCTCGGTATAGCCGCTGGGCTGGTCCACCCCCTGGAACACCAGCGCGCGGGCCGCCTGGAACGCTTGGCCCTCCGGCGCCAGCGGGCGATAGGCGGGATCGTCGGCGTTCTGCGCGTCGACCTTGGCGGCCATGCGGGTCAGCGCGGCGTCGGCCTCTTGCGGGGTGGCGACGCCGTGCAGCAGCCAGTTGGCCATGTGCTGCGAACTGATCCGCAGCGTCGCCCGGTCCTCCATCAACCCCACGTCGTGGATGTCGGGCACCTTGGAACAGCCCACCCCCTGGTCGACCCAGCGGACCACGTAGCCGAGTATCCCCTGCGCGTTGTTGTCCAGTTCCTGGGCCACCTCGTCGGGCCGCCAGTTGCGCCCTTCCGCGACGGGCACGTCCAGCAGCGCGGACAGCGGGGCCACCGGCTCGGCCGCGCGTTCCTTGCGGCGCGCGAACACGTCGACTTCGTGATAGTGCGTCGCGTGCAGCGTGGCGGCGGTCGGGCTGGGCACCCAGGCGGTGTTGGCGCCGGTGCGGGGGTGGGCCACCTTCTGGTCCAGCATGTCGGCCATGCGGTCGGGGGCGGCCCACATGCCCTTGCCGATCTGGGCGCGGCCCGACAGGCCGCACGCCAAGCCGATCTGGACGTTGCGATCCTCGTAGGCGGCGATCCAGGGGGCGGCCTTCATCTCGCCCTTGCGGATCATCGGGCCGGCGCGCATCGCGGTGTGGATCTCGTCGCCCGTGCGGTCGAGGAAGCCGGTGTTGATGAACACGACCCGGTCGCGCACCGCGTGGATGCAGGCGGCGAGGTTGGCGGACGTGCGCCGTTCCTCGTCCATCACGCCCATCTTGATCGTGTGGCGGCCCAGCCCCAGCACGTCCTCCACCGCGTCGAACAGGCGGTTCGCGAACGCCACCTCGTCCGGCCCGTGCATCTTGGGCTTGACCACGTAGATGCTGCCAGCGCGGCTGTTGCGGTACCGGCCGAGCCCGCGGACGTCGTGCAGGCCGATCAACGCAGTCATCAACGCGTCCAATATCCCCTCTGGCGCGTCCCCGCCGTCGGGCAGGCGGACGGCGGGCGTCGTCATCAGGTGGCCGACGTTGCGCACGAACAACAGGCTGCGTCCCGGCAGCACGAGGTCGCCGCCGTCGGGCGCGGTATAGCCGCGGTCGCCGGACAATCGGCGGGTCAGCGTCCGCCCGCCCTTGGTGAACGTTTCCTCCAGGTCGCCGCGCATCAGCCCCAGCCAGTTGGCGTAGCCCGCGACCTTGTCGTCCGCGTCCACCGCCGCGACCGAATCCTCCAGGTCGACGATCGCGGTCAGCGCGCTTTCCAGCACCACGTCCGCCAGCCCCGCCGGGTCGGTGCCGCCCACCGGATGATCGCGGTCGATCACCAGCTCGATGTGCAGCCCGTGGTGGCGCAGCAGCAGGTTCGCGCCGGCGCGCCCCACCAGCTGCGTCGGGTCGGCGAGTTCTGGATCGCCCCCCGGCCAGTCCGCCCAGCTTCCCCGGCGCAGCGGCACCGCGCGGTCGAGGAACGCCTTGGCCCAGGCGATGACATGGCGCCCCCGCTCGGCGTCGTAGCCGCCGGGCCGCGCCGTGCCGGGGACGGCATCGGTGCCGTAGAGCGCGTCGTACAGGCTGCCCCAGCGCGCGTTGGCGGCGTTCAGCACGAAGCGCGCGTTGAGCGCGGGCACCACCAGCTGCGGCCCCGCCAGCGTCGCGACCTCCGGATCGACGTTCCGCGTGCCGATCGCGAACGGCGCCGGCTCGTCCACCAGATAGCCGATCGAGCGCAGGAACGCCTCGTCCGCGGCCTCACCCGCGCGGTAGCGGTCGTCGATCGCCGCCTGGAGTTCGTCGCGCCGCGCCAGCAGCGCGCGGTTCTCCGGCGCGAAGCGGGCGAACACGTCCGCCGCGCTCCGCCAGAACCGGTCCGCCTCCACGCCCGTGCCGGGCAGCGCCCGTTCCTCGACGAAGCGGACCAGCACGTCCGCCACCTGCAATCCTGCGCGTTCCGTCATCACTCTCCCCTGTGGTTGGCCATGTCCGCCGCCACCTCGGCCGCGGCCGCGTCGATGCGGCGCAGCGTGGCGGCGAAGGCGCGCAGCTCGTCCCGGCCCAGCCGGTCGAACACGCGTCGTTCCAGTTCCAGCGCCTTGGGCGCGACCACCGCGTAGAGGTCGCGCCCCGCCGCCGTCAGTTCCAGCAAGTGGCTGCGGCGGTCGGCGGCGTTGGGTCCGCGCACCATCAGCCCGCGCTCCACCAGGGCGGCGGCGGCGCGGCTGACGGTGACCTTGTCCATGCGGGTGCGCTGGCCGATCGACCCCTGGGTCACTCGTTCCGCCTCCGCCACCACGGCGACCAGGCGCCATTCGGGAATGGAGAGGCCGAACAATGCCTCGTAGGTCCGAGCCACCGTCTCGCTGACGAGGTTGGACGTGTAGGACAGCCGAAAGGGGAGGAAATCGTCCAGGACGAGGGACGCGGCTGCCATGACGTTCGCGTAACAGTTGATCGGCGGGCGCGAAAGCTCTAGCTTGGTTTCATCTGATACTTGTTTCGAGGTGCCCTGCGATGGCCGACGCGACCGAGCATATGGACGTCAACCCGATGGGGCTGGACGGCTTCGAGTTTTGCGAGTTCACCTCGCCCGATCCCGACCGGATGGCGGCGCAGCTGGAACAGTTCGGTTTCGTGGTGGCCTCGCGTCACCCGACGCGCGACCTGGTCCGATACAAGCAGGGCCGCATCAACCTGTTGCTGAACCGCGAGACGGCGGGCCACGCCGCCGCCTTTCGCGCCGCGCACGGGCCGTCCGCCAGCGCCATGGCGTTCCGCGTCGACGACGCCGACGCCGCTTACGACCGCGCGATCGCGGCGGGCGCCCGACCCGCTCCGGCCGGCGCAGCGCTGGAAGGCGTGCCGGCGGTGGAAGGGATCGGCGGGTCGATCCTGTACCTGGTCGACCGGCACGGGCCGCGCGGATCGTTCTACGACGACTGGAACCAAGTCGAAGGCGCCGCCGACGCGGAGGCCGCGAACAGCGTCGGGCTCGACCTGCTCGACCACCTGACGCACAATGTCCGGCGCGGCCAGATGCGCACGTGGAGCGAGTTCTACGGCCGCATCTTCGGTTTCGAGGAACAGAAGTATTTCGACATCAAGGGCAAGGCGACCGGCCTGTTCAGCCAGGCGATGATCGCCCCCGACCGCGCCATCCGCATCCCCTTGAACGAGAGCCAGGACGACAAGAGCCAGATCGAGGAGTTCATCCGCGACTATAACGGCGAGGGTATCCAACACCTGGCGCTGACCACCGCGGACATCTTCGAGACGGTGGAAAAGCTCCGGACACGCGGCGTCAAGCTCCAGGACACGATCGAGACCTATTACGAGCTGGTCGACAAGCGCGTGCCGAACCACGGCCACGACCTCGACCGCCTGCGCAGGAACCGCATCCTGATCGACGGCAACGTCGGCGAGGAGGGGCTGCTGCTCCAGATCTTCACGGAGAACATGTTCGGCCCGATCTTCTTTGAGATCATTCAGCGCAAGGGCAACGAGGGCTTCGGCAACGGCAATTTCCAGGCGCTGTATGAAAGCATCGAGTTGGATCAGATCCGGCGCGGCGTGATTACGGTGGATGCGTAGCATCCGCCGAATGTCGCGCGACGGCGCGACGCCGCGCTCGGCCGGCACGGACGAAGCCGGGGCAAAGGGCCCGGCTTCGCCGGGACCGACGCGCCGGCGGGCCCCGGCGGTGACGGACAGGACGATCCAATGACCACCTACCTCCCCGGCTTCGCCAACCACCACGCCACCGAGGCAGTACCAGGCGCGCTGCCCGTCGGCCGCAACAGCCCGCAGAACGTCCCCTTCGGCCTCTATGCCGAGCAACTATCCGGCACCGCCTTCACCGCGCCGCGGCACGAGAACCGCCGCAGCTGGCTCTATCGCCTGCGCCCCACCGCCAACCACCCGCCCTTCACGCCCTACCAGGGTGCTGCGCTGTTCCGATCCGCCCCGTTTGCGGACGCACCCCCCAGCCCCAATCGGATGCGCTGGGATCCGCTGCCCTGGCCCGACACCCCCACCGACTGGCTGGACGGCCTCGTCACCTACGGCGGCAACGGCGACGCGGAGGGCGGGCACGGGGTCGGCATCCATCTCTACGCCGCCACCGCCGACATGGACCGCGCCTTCTTCTCGGCGGACGGCGAGTTGCTGATCGTGCCGCAGGAGGGCGCGCTCTCGATCGACACCGAGATGGGGCGGATGGACGTGCCGCCGCTCCACGTCGCGCTGATCCCGCGGGGCGTGCGGTTCCGCGTGGGCGTGCCCGATGGCCAGGCCCGCGGGTACGTGTGCGAGAATTACGGCGCGCTGTTCCGCCTGCCCGATCTGGGACCGATCGGCGCCAACGGGCTGGCCAACCCCCGCGACTTCGAGACGCCGCACGCCTGGTTCGAGGATCGCGACGGCGGGTTCGAGGTGGTGCAGAAGTTCGGCGGCGGGCTGTGGACCACCCGCCTCGACCATTCGCCGTTCGACGTGGTGGCGTGGCACGGCAACCTGGCGCCCTGCCGCTACGATCTCGCGCGGTTCAATACCATCAACACCGTCAGCTTCGACCATCCCGACCCGTCGATCTTCACCGTCCTGACCGCGCCCAGCGATACGCCGGGCACCGCCAACTGCGACTTCGTGATCTTTCCGCCGCGATGGATGGTGGCGGAGGACACGTTCCGGCCGCCCTGGTTCCACCGCAACGTCATGAGCGAGTTCATGGGGCTGGTGACGGGCGCCTACGACGCCAAGGAAGGCGGCTTCGCCCCCGGCGGCGCATCGCTCCACAACCGCATGAACGGCCACGGGCCCGACCAGGCCAGCTACGACAAGGCGGTGTCGGCCGACCTGAAACCGCACCGGATCGACGGTACCATGGCCTTCATGTTCGAAACGCGGGCGCCCGTGCGGCTGACGCGCTGGGCGGCCGATGCACCAACCATGCAGCTCGATTACGACGAGGTGTGGAACGGCTTCGCCAAGGCGGACGTCAGCCGGTGATCCCGACGCTGCACGGCTACTGGCGGTCGGGTACCTCCTATCGCGTGCGCATCGCCCTCAACCTGAAGGGGCTGGCCTATGCGCAGGAGACGCTGGACCTGCGAACGGCCGCGCAAGGGTCGACGGCCTATCGCGCGCTGAACCCCCAGGGTCTGGTGCCCGCGCTGGAAGTCGACGGCGCGGTGTTGACGCAGAGCCCGGCGATCCTGGAATGGCTGGACGAGCGTCATCCCGACCCCCCGCTGTTGCCCCCGTCGCCGGACGACCGCGCCGTCGTGCGGGCGATGGCGGCGCTGATCGCCTGCGACGTCCACCCGCTCAACAACCTGCGCGTGCTGAACGCCCTACGGTCAGAGTTCGGGGCCGATGCCGACGCGGTGACGCGCTGGATCGCCCGGTGGATCGGCGACGGCTTCGCGGCGCTGGAAACGATGGTCGT
>Ga0325401_1002837_pt1 | contig 15575 bp, 8 predicted proteins | sample PopdelMetagenome_FD_205666 | JGI IMG/M metagenome (GOLD analysis project Ga0325401, IMG submission 205666) | Populus deltoides microbial communities from Bellville, Georgia, United States - Xylem-PdKOR-R2 | ecosystem: Host-associated > Plants > Phyllosphere > Stem > Wood/Secondary xylem | place...
AGCAAGAATATAGTTGAGAAGAACCCCAAGCATGCACTTACTTGTAGCAGTCATATGTCAAAAGATCACTTAGACTTTGATTATGCATCTCATCATCTCATTTTGAGCTCAAAATTCTTGAAAAAGTTAACTGTCATAAGGATCGATCCACAGATACAAATTGTCAAAAAAAGAGAGAGAGAGAGAAGCATTCATTGAAGTCCCATCCTTTAATTAATTCATCCTTCCACAAAGTCGGTGGGCTGTGGGACCATTCTTTTCAGCCTTTTGTTCTCATCACCCGACAGATATCCACGTGCTTAGTTCCTATTGATCCACACTTCTGCTTTACCCACCGCCCCCCTCTCTCTTTTTATTTTTTTTGCCTTTCTGAGATTATGGCCCCCCAATCTCAGAAAGACAAAAAAAATAAAAAGAGAGAGGGGGTCTGAAAGACAGACCTCCTCCACTCTCGTAAAAGACCAAAAAAATATGAAGGTGGGCGGAGGGCCGCCGACAGTGGAAACGAGGACGGAGGGGCGTGAGGCAGTGAGAAGTTGAGTTTATGTGCGATCTCTTTAACAATCGACTCTATGAACTCTGACTCATACCTGCAAACACACATTCATACAAATTAAATCACGGATTAATTTCCTAATTCCTCATCAGATCAACATACAAGAAGAAGAAGAAGAAGAAGAGACATACTACAAAAAAATTCAGCTTGGAATACATCGATGCAAATGGGTGGATGCTGAATTGACAAATTAAGAAACACCACCAAATTAACTTGTACAAAATCCACGTCTCAAGGTTTCATCTATCCTCTGCAGCTCTAGAATTGCTAAGGTTGAACTTTTTAAACTGCCAAGATTCTGGTCTCCTTCCCAGACTAGCTTAACCTTGCTAGATGATAGCTCAAGTTCTGGCTCAAAAAGGGTTCCGATCAAAATTTAATTACAAGGCAAACATCTCAGAGATATCCATCCCTATGTAAATACCTCGTCTACTCAGAAAAGGGACTTGAGTCCTTGAGAGAGGTCCATGTTTGCAAAGACTTGTAGATCTTAATATTATTTTTCTACTATTTTTTCAGAAGTCAATGAATTATTTTTCAATAAACATGGAACAAAACGGCTCTATTGCACTAAGGTGTGTCATTTGTCAACATGCATGAGTCCTAAGGAATACTCCTTGACAATCAATAAACACAACAACGTAGTGCTGCATAACCTCTTAACATGATGATTAAGGCAGCTCGAACCAAGAACAAATCAAATTGTGAACAAATTAAGTTCCTAAGAGAATGCTATGTAGATAGACCGAGTGATAAAAGGATGACCTACGTTCCCATGAATCATCCTTTTTTTACTAAGAAGTACAAAAATGACAGTTTCTGAAATTAAGCACAACTAACTAATTGAATAAGCTCGTTTTTTTTACTACATGCATAGATAAGCTGATGTATTATTATTCATGGATGCTGTGGTGGGGGATTTAAAGGTGCTCTGTAGCTTGAAAGTCATTTTTTAGCTGTTGTTTCAGTTTGTTCTAGTTTTTATGGCTGTCTTTATGCAACTTAACCAGACTATATATGATAAATATTAAATGTCATCAGAAATTTTCAATGCAATCCTAAGAGGAGGATTGAAATCTGCTTGGTCGGTCTTTTTTCAAAGAACATGAAAAACAAAAATAATTACATTTGCATTGAGGCTAATTAACGAACCAGCCCTTGTTTATCATCCTCAGATCCCGTTACTGTTTAAATAACTTGTAAGTTGAATGGCAATGATAGTTAAGTTTGGGTAAACATGTCATACAATTATCACTAATTTAGAGATGCTGAAGCAAGCAAGAAGAATTCCATGCATGTGTTTCGAAGATGCCTAATGAATCGAGAGACAATACTACAGTGGCAATTGATTCACAGGCTCATCGCTACTTCAATTGGTTTAGGAGGGAGAGATGCCTAATGAATCGAGAGACAATACTACAGTAGCAATTGATTCACAGGCTCATCGCTACTTCAATTGGTTTAGGAGGGAGAGTTCTACATCGACCAGTGCACTTATGCACAACACCTTTGTTTTTTCTTTCTTTGGAAAAGACACAGAAACGTTTGTGATTATAGCTTCAGTAATGAAATAAAGGCAGAGTTAGGTTTCTTTCGTTTATTTTTTGGCATTTCTAGAATGGCTTCAATGTTTTTGCTTCACGAAATGAAAAGGGTTATCAAAACATCCTTTCCCTATACGTCATATCAAACACAGCCACAGGTTCTGGACATAAAACAGACAGTTAACTGAGATTACTAGCAGTCTAGCACTATGACAATTGAAGTTCAGGGCATCGTTTTCAATTTGTTGGTACCAACTGCATGCTTTTTATTGACATTTGAACAATTAGAGAGGTTAAGAGATGGGAAATCTTTAACAAAATCTACTCCGAAGACAGATAAGGCATGTGCAGTTTCTTGGATCCAAATCAATAAGCTTGTCTCGATATTGAATCGGTGAGGTAACCTTGACGATATTAAACTTGTCCAACAAAATTGAAGATTCAATCTCTCAAGGTTAATTTATAGCCTTTGTAAAAATCTAGCATAGATAGGTGCTCACAATTGCTAAGGCTTGCATATTTTAAATCGATAAGATTCTTGTTTCCTGTCTAAATGATAGCGTCTTGTAGTTATCATAAAGAACCAAAAACAATTATTCATCCCAATGCAGTATCTCATCTCCTATGAAGGGAACTTGACGCCAGCCCTGAGGAAGGTGCACTTTACAGTTATTTTTAACACCAGAATTATAAATCCTGAGCAATCTAAGTTTGGATTTCCTTGCAAAGACTCTTGAATTTAATTTACTTTCAAAAATATTTTTTGAAATGTCCATCAACATCCCTTCAATGTCATCGTTTCTCTAGTAAGTTGCAAGATTTATTTCATTCTCGTCAAACTCTTTTCCCCTAGGATAGTTGGCAATCACGGTTCCAGGTAATTGAACGTCTTCTCACATGTTAACTAGCAAGAAAAAACAGCCCCCTAGCTATGTGGCTCAACCGTGATGTTCGAGTATGGAATGATCAAGGTCAAATTAAGTATTCCTAAATGCTTAGCTGATTCAAAAATATAAGCTACGATGTAATAAATTTCGAAGAAAAAAAGAAGTTAGTACCCGTCTTCTAAGACCATTCCTTCCATGTATGCAACTTCTTTAAGAGCCTTCCTCCACCCCTCCACCCGGTCCTTGAAATGTATCTCATGCTTAGCAAACTCTTCACCATATCTCCCTGTTTGGGTCCCCACCTCAGATGGATCAACATGGTAGAAAACTGGAAGCACTATGTGCCCAACAGTTCTTTTACGATCCATGATCATCGCTAGTTCGTCAAGACACCATCTCGAAGAAGCGTACTCTTTAGAAAACACAATAATGGATAGCTTTGTTTCTTGAATTGCTTTATTGATTTCTGACTCAATGTTCTCTCCTCTCCGTATTCCATCGTCGTCTCTGAAAGTGGGAATCCCTTCTCTAGATAACGCTTTGTACAGGTGGTCGGTGAAGTTCCAGCGAGTGTCTTCGCCTCGGAAACTCAAGAACACATCGTAAGTAGTAGGCATCAACGAGAGAAGAATCAAGATTTGGGTCACCGGGTTGAAAGCCATCGGTTTGACGAAGAGAAATATGTCGAAAGAAACAAAGATTTTTGTGTTGGAAGAGATGCAGATCTCACTTGATTCTTTGTTGGAAGAAAAAAGAGAGAAGAAAGGCCTAAGGTTGGGTTTTGTTTTTTAATCTGTTTAGGAAGTGTCTTCGTTCATGTGCTCGGCCCAAGTTTGATATGTTCGGCCGTAGTCTGTCGATATGTTAAACAGTGTCGATACTAAACTGTTTATCACTCCCGTGTTCAATTTTCTATATGATTTATTAAACAGACAAAAAAAATTGTTTTTAATTTCATAATTTTCCCTTTTTTATATTATAATATTTCTTTGGTAAAAAAATTTTTGTTTTAGGATTTGTTTTGTTTTGTTTATAGGGTTGTGTTGCATAGTTTTTTATTTTACATGTTTACATATTGCTATTACTAAATATAATTATTTATAGGGTTGTGTTGCATAGTTTTTTTATTTTATAATTTGTTTTTTATGTATGCTTTCGTGTATGCACTATGAAAAATTGCCTTTTAATATATGTATATATATTACTTTTTCATTGCATTACATATTGCTATTACGAAATACCATTATTTATAAGGTTGAATTAAACAAAATCAAAGACAAAGGATTAGATTGACACAAAAAAAATTAAAAAAGTTGCTTTTTTTGGTAGCGTTCATGGGGAGCTTTTTCTACATTGTGATCCCTATTATTCTTTTATATGCATGATCAGTCCTAGGGATTACTCCTTGACAATCAATAAACACACCAAGAAAGTGCTGCGCAACCTTTGGAACCAAGAACAAATCAAATCTGGTATTGAAAGGCTAAGACTGACCCATTTTAAATCGATAAGATTCGTGTTTCCTTTCTAGATGATAGCTAGGTTAAATTATCCAGAAAAAAACTGGAAGGCAAAGATCTGAAAAGGTAAAACAATTATTCAATTACTTGTATACCTGTCTTGCTGCAGCACCATTCCTGCCAGGTCTGCGGCTTCTTTAAGAGCGGCCCTCCAACTTTCCACTCTAGCCATTTCCTTTTGGAAGCTTTTTTCGTGTTTAGCAAATGCTTCTTCAAACAACCCTTTCTGTTCACTGACCTCCGACGGATCAACGTTGTAAAAAACGGGAAGCACAAGGAGCTCAGTTTTATTCCTGGCATCCATGATGTGCACAAGCTGGTCGAGGCACTTTGTTGAAGAAGCATAGCCTTTAGAGAACACAACAACCGATATCCTGGATTCCTGTAACGCTTTCTTGATATCAGACTTTTGTCCTGCGTAGATTCCACCATCATCTCTAAGAGTGCGAATCCCAGCAGAATTGAGGTCCTTGTAGAGATGATCGCCAAAATTCTTGCCAATGTCGTGGTGGCTAAAACTCAAGAAAACATCGTTGTCCTTTCTGGAGAGGAGAAGCATCAACAGATTGATAAGTGAGAACAAATCCATTGGACTCGTTGGTGAATAAAAAATGCCGAAACTAAACTGGAATATGAGAAAGATGGAAGTTTCCGATGGGAATGGAGTGAAACGGCAACGTTGGGAGGATTTTCAGGGTACCTGGAGGCCGGAAGGGAGGAAAGAATACAAACTGTTCAGGTTGCCAAATTTGACACGTATGGTTCACTAATTTTGATTGTGCTAAGTGTGTGCATCTGAACGTGCTTTGTTTTTTCTTTTCTTTTTTTTTAAAAAAATCATTCTTCATGTTTGTTTTTTGATTTTTTTGAATGCCATTCCCTTATTAGGAATTAATTTTGTTGATCGTGGATTTTCTGGAGTTTTAAATGATTAAAGCCTTATTTATTTTTTTGTTCTAAAAATATTTTAAAAAAAATTTAAATTTTTTTATTTTAAATTAATATTTTATAATATTTTTAGATTATTTTGTTTCGCTGATACTAAAAATAATTTTTAAAAAATAAAAAAAATATTATTTTAATATATTTTTGAGTAAAAACAACTATAAGGAAACTCTCAAATACACTTTAAATAGTATTTTTTTTTTAAAATTTTCTATAATTTTTTTAAAGTTTTTTAAATAAAAATAAATTGAAAATTAACTTTTAAAATCCTAAAAATCAAACTCCAACTTTTAATAACCCGAGGGGGTGGAATTTACACTGAAAGATAAAGCGTTGTGTATTCATTTTTTTATTAAAAAAATTAAACATGTGAGTAGATTTTTTTTTTTTTATGTTCAAGAGTGTGAGTATAATATTTTTTATTTGAAAATATATTAAAATAATATTTTTAATATCAGTGTATCAAAATGATCCGAAAATATTAAAAAAATATTAATTTAAAATTAAATAAATAAAATAAATATTTTTAAATCGTAAAATAAATAGAGTGACATATCCACCAAATCTAGATGCACATGTTCTGTTTTTTTAGGTAGCCCTTAAACTTGTTTTATCAAAAGACATAATCATAGAATGACAGACACGAAAATAAAAACTTCTCCATGTGCATTTTCACCGACGAAAATCTTTTTGGTGATGGATCAAAATAATGAACTCCAGCTGTCAATGACCAACCAACCAGTCAGCACCCCACTTCTCCTTGGTTATATGCCTCTCTTGCTGCTGCAGCACCATCAACAAAGCGTCGTTTTGTAGAAAAGAGAGCCCACACTCATGCGTCCCTGACCTTTCAGGTCCACGCGTGAGTCTTTTCTTCATTTACGCGTGAGTCTTTTCTTAATGTGTCAGGCACATAGTCACCAGTGTTTAGTTTTATTTTTTTTATTTTGATTTTTTAAATTAATAATTTTTATTTATTTTATAGAAATTAAAATCAAATTGAAAATATCCATACATAATAGAAAAAAATTGAACGTATAGAATTTTTCAATATATTTTTTACATAAAAAAATTCTTAAATGTAAATCAAAAAAATTACGTACCATATAATTAGATAAATGATAAGTTTGTCAATTGAAAATCTTTTCTAGAGAGGAGAAGCATCAACAGATTGATAAGTGAGAACAAACCTGTTGGACTGGTTGGTGAATAAAAAATGCCGAAACTAAACTGGAATATGAGAAAGATAGAAGTTTCCGGTGGGAATGGAGTGAAACGGCAGGGTACCTGGAGGCTGGAAGGGAAGAAAGAATGCAACGGTTCAGGTTCCCAAATTCGAGACGTATGTTTACTAATAATGACCAGCCATCAATATTGACCAAAGTGCTTTTTTTTTTTTTTTTATGTGTCTCCTGTTTTGAATTTTGATAGTGCTAATTGTGTACATCTGAACGTGATTTGTTTTATTTTAAAAAAAGAATCATTCTTCTTGGTTTTGTTTGTTTTTTGAATTTCATTCTCTAATTAGTAATTAATTTTGTAATTTATTTCAATTTAATTTTTATAAAGTTATTTCTGATCATGGATTTTAGAGTTTTAAATGATTAAATGGTGTTTTTGTTTGAAAATAGACTTTATGAGGTTTTATGATATATTTTTTTTAAGTTTTGCAGGTGAAAATGAAAATTGAGTTTTAAAATCCCATTGGACTGGATGCCATGGTGAATAAGAAACGCCGAAAGTAGAAGGATGGGATTTTCCGATGCGATTAATATTGATTTAGAATTGGGTTTCTTTTGAAGAAGCAGGGCCTGTAGTCCATCAAGCGGAAAATCAAAACCTAGATCAACAGTTACTTTTTATATTCATTGCCACTGTAGATTTCAACGGTGATTAAAAAAACAAAATTGGTTATTGAATTTATTTTTTAGCATCAGTTAACATCCAATTGCATATTTTATTTTATTTTTGAAGAGAGTGGAATTGAGAGACAGGTGACAAAAGTAAAAAAAACATGTAAAATACATAGGTAATAACTTTGAATTTTTTTTTTAAAAGTTCATTTTAATCCCTTTTCTTTTTTATCTAATAGGTAACTACTCACTCTAAATTTTAAAAATTCAATCTTGGCTTAAAACTTTATTTTTCGAGATGATGAAGCGAGCACGAAGAATTCTATGGATGTGTTTGGAAGATGCCTAAAGAATGGATAGTAATTGATACACTAGCTCATCCCTACTTCAATTGGCTTTTGCACAACACGTTATCTTTTTTTATCTGTTTTTAAAAGAGACAGCGCTGTTAGTGATTATAGTTTCAGTAATGAGATTACTAGTAGTCTAGCACAATGACTATTGAAGTTAAGGCTTGTAAGCAAATTGAAAAGAAAAACAAAAATGCAGTTTCCTAGAAATGTTTTATAAAATATCCTAAGAGATTTATTTCATCCGTGTATTTCCAGCGGAAATTGTTTTTTTTTCGTGTATTTTTCATTTATAAAACCATCTGTTTTTAATTTTTTTCACCAAAAAAATTAACGACAAATAATGAAATTATTTGTAGACACATTTTGTCGATGAATTAGTAGGTGAAATTTTCACAGACAAAGTGTTAATCTCACATTAATAAAAAAAAAATTATATCAATAAAATTGTTAAATATTGTAGTGTTTCCTAGTTTTCTATCATCATGAGGTCTCTTTTCTTTGTGAAAGCCAATGGCTTCAGGTATAAGAAGTGCAGCTGCTACACACACTAGCGTCTAGGATTTGCTTCATTTCCATCACAGGTTTCCTACAATAAATTCCAGCCCCAAAACTAGTGTAAAGCTTCATCACAGGCATCCTAATTTCTTAAACATGAAATATATAACTGGTAATTGCCACAATAATAAGCCAAGTGGAGATTTCAACTTACCAGAAAATTCAATCTAATGTGAAATTCTTTCCCAGTAACAACCGCAAAAGCACGGAAAGCACAAAGGATGCACCGATGTCCTCGCAAAATGCATGTATTATAGAATAAGTTCATTGTTTCATAATGCTTAACAGAAAAGAAACTACAAAACGGGCGGGGATAGCTCAGTTGGGAGAGCGTCAGACTGAAGATCTGAAGGTCGCGTGTTCGATCCACGCTCACCGCATTTCTCTCTTTTTCGATTTAGTTTGTTAATTACGTCTTTTCCTGCCAATTTCAGTTAGCAAATCTCTCCTGTTTCCAGCTCCTAAACCCGAGCAGTGACAATTCCATCAAGAACAGAAACAATCCGTCACCGGAGAAACATTGCCACCGCGGGCATCTTGAAGGTTCACCAATATTCCGCTTCAAATCAAGCACATGATCAAACTTTTTTTTACCAAGTTTCGGAGAATCTGGAGGAACAAAAGACAGATGGATTATGCACCGAGGAGTGGCGGGACAAAGATTTTGAGGGTGGTAAACTGTATTTGGTATGTTGCCCCAAAGTTTCAGAGGCCAGAGCAGTGCCGCTATTCCTGCTCTTGAATTTTTCCAAGGCTTTTGCCAATTTTGCTTAGTGTTCATAATCCGCGTTGTTGAAACTGAAGATTTCTTCTTCTTCTTCTTCTTTTGAAGTTGATTCTAAGCTTTGATCCGGACTTTGCTGTTTCAAATGAGAAGGAAGCAATCAATTATAGACCATCCCTTCTCTTCTTTCTTTGCTGTGGCATCTTAAAGTAACTTTGCGTGGACTTGACAAGTAGCAAGGGATGAAGGAGGAGGGACGGCAAGCTGCTTATGGTCACTTTGGAAGGGATGACCCGGACTTTACAAGGGAGGTTGTGAAGCCCCTGAAATATCAGAAGCCCCAAGTGTAAAATCATGACATGCATGGCCTGTAATCAATAATTTGCTTGTTCTAGCCAGCAGCTCGAAAACCCAAGAGTCTTCCAGTTGTTTTCTTGCCTTTTCTGCTTATTTATTTTATTTTGAAGGTTTTGTATGCTTTTTCCATACAGTATAAGAAATACATGTGGAGTTTTGTGTTTTAGTTAAAAACAAGAAGACGGGAGAAGAGCTGCCTTGTCACCTTGAAACTTCATGAGATTGCAAGTAGAGAACACGGATGTAACACTGTAAAAGGATGAACTGCAGAAAAAATGAATTTCATAGTGGGATAAGATGATTGTTCAACTTCCACACTTCACCATGTTTTGTCTGCCTTGTTCTCTTCTCACATAGATTTTCAGCAAAAACTAATGCAATGTTCAGGTACAACGAGATGACCTTGCTTGAACTATCCAAAGAGCAAATCCATACATGAGTTAATCCAAGACCTTGCTTGAACTAGCATCATCCTTCGACTCAGTTGCTAAACTCTCTTGTCCGAAGCATAGAACCAAAAAAGTACCCTCTGAATTCAAATGATGATATAGCAGGATTTTGATGGGTTGATAATGAGTAAATGTCTCTTTTCTTATAAGCCAAAGAAATTCATAATGGCAGAGGAAGCAACCTATAAACTGAACAGAGAAAGGCACAGAACCAACATTGACGAGGCTATAAAACCTCCGGAAATCTCAAAGACTTCATATGAATAACTTGGATCCATTGAAGTCACGAATATCTAAAAGAGCAATCCCCATGAGCACTTCTTAACAATGAAGAAAATATTAATAAAATGAAATGATTGTTTCAAAAGTTTCTACACTCTGATCATTAATTTTCTTGGTTTCATTTCTTTTCCTCGCGCACACATATCATATTTCTTGATGTGAAAATTTGGATTCTTTTATCAGATTTCTTGTGTTTCTCTTTTTTAAGGAAAATGATTCTATAGGTTGGATTTGATAACATGTGGTTGGTATCTGTGTATCTTTCCGAGATGATGATACTGTTTATAGCTTCTTTGATGGCTTATCCATACATGATGACAGATTTTTCTCTATCAGAAACTATGAATGGATTTTGTATGCGTAAACAAGCTTCTTGCATTGTCTTTAATCTCTTGCGATAAAACCTGTTGAAATTTAATTACTATAAATGAAAGAGTATTAATAACTAATAATACTATAAATGTATTGTAGAAAATAGAATAAAATAAATTCAATGATAATACATCTCTTTTAAATACATGATTTAAACTCATTAAATGCAATTTAAATACTATAAATGAAATTAATTTAATGGGAAATTAGTCTCAAACATGCTGCAAGTGCACGAATATGGGCGAACGAGCCATGAGCAAAAACCAATACCTTCGCTCCACCTTGGGTTACTCGAGAGGACATAATCACGGGCTTCAACTGCGCTTGGAACTTCAAGGTTTCATTCAATTCTTACCAGATGTCATTATTGTTGGAAGAAATTATATAGTACTATGCTCATGGCCCAACAAAGATGAGCAAATTACATTGTCTAAAACCTATATAAAAAAAAAAGGTGCGCGGAGTTATAAGGTTCTAGCCAAATATGTGGCCTGGCCTCATTTTTTTTTTACTTTTAATTAATGTTTTTATTTAAATTTTAATGAATACCTTATCTATTATTTTTTAAAATGGTTTGGTTAACCCTTTTTAATAGTATTTTTTAAAATTTCATAATGCTTCAAAGAGATTATTGTAATTTATATTTATTTTTTTTATTTTTCATTTTATATAAATAAATTATATTTATGTGACATATTTATAAAAATAAAAAAATGTCCTTAGTTGCTAGATTCAACTTCTAATATATAATAAATAAATAAAATAGAAAATAAAAAGAGTAGTCAAGGTTAAATATTTACATCTGTATTTATTTTTTACTTTACTAGAAATATTAGCTTTTCATTTTAATATTTAATTAGTGTTAACAATTATTTTTTAATTTGTTAGTTTGTATATTTTTTAAATTTGTTTTATTAAGCGTAAGTAATATTATTTTATTTCTATGGTAAAAAATCAGGATACCTAATTATATTAGCTTAATTTTAGAAACTTGTATGATGACTATTACATTAATTAATCTTTGATTCCGCATCATATGTCATGAATTTTTTCGTATTGTGGTTTGCGTGGTATTTATGAAATCAATGGTAAGTTCGTTGATTTAAAAAGTTTGTTTTTTCATTAATATTCTTTTTTTTTCATTAACAATGAAGAAAATATTAGTGAATGAATATGTTTTTTTTTCCCCTCAAATAATTCATGTATTAAATTGATTTATGGCAGCATCCATTGCTACTTAACTTAAACTTCCATTACCTCTTTTTTTTTTTTTTTTTCCCATAAATGATGACAGAAAAATGTGAGAAAAAAAACTTAAAAATAATTAAAAAAGAAAAATAATAATTTAAAAAATCAAACAAGAAGAAAAACTGAATTAACCAAATTAAAAAATTTCAGTTTAGTTTTGGGTTTCTATTGTCTAAACCCAACGATAGTTTCTCCCCTATTTTTTTTTATCTCTTACCAAAGAAAAACCAAAACCCAAACCCGAAATAAAATATCTCCTCAGCTCTAACATGGCAAGCACATTCAACCTCCACCATGTCTCTCTCTCTCTCTCTCTCTCTCTCTCTTTCTTTCCTAAAACTAACCCAACTGTTTCTCTGTCGAACCGAAAACAACAGTCAAAAACCACTGTAGCCCAAGAACACCCCAAAACCCATTTGATACTCATCAAAGAATAATCCAGCTTTGATTGAAGCAGATCTGCTGTGAGATGAAAAATAGAATTATGCTTGTGTTGATTTTCCTTTGCTAGTGGCTGTGAGTTGCACAGACAATATAATGATCCATGCTTGCCTTATCATCCTTTAATTGAATTCAAATTACCTGGTGTAGAGAAGCATTGGTTAAGATGAGCAAGTAATTTGAGATTATGGGAACGTGTGGCCAGAAATCATGCAAGTTTTTATTTTTTAGTTTTGCTGATTTTTTAACAGTATAAACCAAATCAATTCGAGTCAAAACAAGTTAATTTAAACTGGTTTTGATAAGTTAATACGGTTATTTTTTTTAAAGTTAAAACGTGTACACCAGCTTGCTTCTTTCACTAGCTTGCTTCTTTCACTGCCTTCAATCTCTTGCCATAAAACCTGTTGAGACTTGAATAATCTTATTTGTTTCTCAGATCATCTAATTTGATCTAATGAGAAGAAGATTCTTGAAACAATTTTGATTATTTTCAGTACCGAAATCACTGCAACTTTTGCAGCTCACCTGTTGAATCGGGACGAAGAAGACGAGCATGACTGTTCCACCCAGCAACGATACCGTTTCGGCAAAAATGAATATTTTCATTTTGGTCCCTGAACTTTTGCAAGTTAACATTTGGATCCCAAATAATCAAATATTTCTTTTATGTTTGCCCTCAGATTAATTTCAATTGAATTCCCAAGTTATAATGCCATTTACACAACAGTCCTGAGTTTTTGGATTATTCAATTTAGTTCTTGGACTTTAATTTCCTACAACTTTACTTTGAATTAGCTTTAAATTTTGTTATTTTTTCAATTAAATCCCTGATTTCTTTAATTAAGTAAATCAAAATTTAATTAAGTCCATAAAATTATTAATTCTTGAATTAAACTCATGATTTCATTAATTAAACTAATCTAAATTTTAATTAAATTCTGAAACTTATTAATTCTTCAATTTCTAACTAATTAACTCTTAAATTTGATAATTTCATCATTGAATTTTGAATTTGTATTATTTTAATTCTATTCTCAAATATATTTTTATTCATTTATTTTTATTATTTATTTAAAAATTGAGTTATTCAAAAAAAAACTTACCAACAACTTAATTATTTCTATGCTTAACATTGAGCATGTTATCAGAATAACTTTATAATATTTTTTGAAGGACAGCTATCGGATTTGGGCAAATTTTATCAACGTGGATTCATCCAAGACTGATCATAGCTGAGGTATTTAGTATATTTCACTATATAATTATCTTGTTTATACTGAGCATGCCTTTTGTCTTCTTTGTTTCAGAATTCCATGCTAGTAAATTGTTTCTGAAGATTTGAGACTTTCAAGCTTGCACTTTATTACAGGTAAATTCAGTTATGAAGAATTTACCAGAGGAGTGAGACGAACAAGGAAGATCTGTTGTGAGATGAAAAACAGAATTATGCTTGTGTTGATTTTCCTTTGGTAGTGGCTTTGAGTTGCACAGACAATATAATGATCCATGTTTGCTTTATTATCCTTTAATTGATTTCAAATTACCTGATTTTTCAATAATATAAACTAAATCAAACCGAGCCGGAACAAGTTAATTTAAACCAGTTTCGGTAAATTTAAACTCATAATTTCATTAATTAAACTAATCTAAATTTTAATTAAATTCTCAAACTTATTAATTCTTTAATTTCTAATCAATTGACTCTCAAATTTGATAATTTCATCCCTGAACTTCAAATTTATGTTGTATTAATTCCATTCTTAAAAATATTTTTTTTATTTATTTTTTATTATTTATTCAAAAATTAAGTTAACAGTTGACAATAAGACAACTGTTCTCAAGATCATTCATGTCATTGAAGCTGTCGGAATCACAAATGCTGAGAGCAAGTGATTTCCAGTGTCGAGATTTGATAAGCAATCTCTTAATGTTGATAATTGTTCTTCTCTCACTCTGTACCATATTATGTTTAGCACAAATCAATGTGCAGAGACGGATATAAAGCAACATTTTATCATACTTGTTCAAAAGGATAGAAGGGATAGAGTTCATAATTTCTAACAGGAAAAGTGCATATGAACAGTGAAACCCATTTTGTTTCTTGCATTTTCGTCAATGAATTTCTTAATCTCCATTTCACCCTCTCAAATTATATTAGAATGGTTTCGTATGTTGATATTTTTTTCAATTTGTATTTTTTTTACGCATTAAAAAGTGTCGAGGGGTATTTCGAGCATGTTATGGTTATGAATTAAATACCAATCTTGCAAAATAAATCTTTATTTATAGTTAAATATAGAAATTAAAAAACGAAGGATAAATATTAACTAAAACAAATCCTATTTAGATATTGGCATAGAAAAGTTATATTTGCTCTATAGTTTTTAATTAATCTATTGCTTGATCCCTATTATTTTAGCATTTTAAATTTTAATCTCAAACTTAATTTATTTTACATTTTAGTTTTTGAATATTGAAAGAAGATAGACATCTCCTTCAAAGACTAATTACATTAGCTTAATTTTAGAAACTTGTGTGATGACTTTTACATACATTAATTAATCTTTGATTGCACATCTTATGTTATGAATATAGTTGAGAAGAACCCTAAGCATGCACTTACTTGTAGCAGTCATATGTCAAAAGATCACTTAGACTTTGATTATGCATCTCATCATCTCATTTTGAGCCCAAAATTCTTGAAAAAGTTTACAGTCTGTCATAAGGATCGATCCAAAGATACAAATTGTCAAAAAAAAAAAAATTAGAGAGAGAGAGTACTTTTAGTACAATCCTTTAATTAATTCATCCATCCATGCTTTGACAAAGTCGGTGGGCTGTGGGACCATTCTTTTCAGCCTTTTGTTCTCATCACCCGACAGATATCCACGTGCTTAGTTCCTATTGTTTCACACTTCTGCTTTACCCGCCGCCCCACTCTCTCTTTTTATTTTTTTTGTCTTTCTGAGCTCTATAAGAACACCTATCTCAGAAAGACAAAAAAAATAAAAAGAGAGAGGGGGTCTGAAAGACAGACCTCCTCCACTCTCGTAAAAGACCAAGAAAATATGTAGGTGGGCGGAGGGCCGCTGACAGTGGTAACGAGGACGGAGGGGCGTGAGGCAGTGAGAAGTTGAGTTTATCTGCGATCTCTTTAACAATCGACTCTATGAACTTTGACTCATACCTGCAAACACACATTCATACAAATTCAATCATGGATTAATTTGCTAATTCCTTATCAGATCAACATAGAAGAAGAAGAAGAAGAAGAAGAGACATACTACAAAAAAAATCAGCTTGGAATACATCGATGCAAATGGGTGGATGCTGAATTGACAAATTAAGAAACACCACCAAATTAACTTGTACAAAATCCACGTCTCAAGGTTTCTTCTATCCTCTGCAGGTCTAGAATTGCTAAGGTTGAACTTTTAAAACTGCCAAGATTCTGGTCTCCTTCCCAGACTAGCTTAACCTTGCTAG
>Ga0325401_1002838_pt1 | contig 15573 bp, 10 predicted proteins | sample PopdelMetagenome_FD_205666 | JGI IMG/M metagenome (GOLD analysis project Ga0325401, IMG submission 205666) | Populus deltoides microbial communities from Bellville, Georgia, United States - Xylem-PdKOR-R2 | ecosystem: Host-associated > Plants > Phyllosphere > Stem > Wood/Secondary xylem | place...
TATAGACTTCAGATTTTTCAGCATATACGAGATGGACACAGTACAAATACTGTATATTACATGTGCACTCGTTTTGGGTTAAAATATATACCGAAGGAAAGTAAAAACGACAAATCCGGTGCCTCTTGATTATTTTTTTTCATTTTTCAATATATACATACACATGTGGTGTTTCTTGAGTTCTTGGTGAATTTTTATGGCTCTGGCATTTTCCAACTTTCATTCTCCTTTTTGTTTGTTTAAATAAATAACATCTGCATAATTATTAAGAAGAAAAAATATATATAGCTATTGGCACCACAGAATAACTTGGCTCAATATTGATGAAATTATAAAATTTTAAAATACCCCTAAACAGTCCACTAGTAAATTTCATGAGCCTACCTGTGTGTGTGTGGATTCTTATTGGAAAGAATGAATTGGTTTATAATTAACGAGATGCTACTCATTAATTACAATATGAACTAAGATTTTGAGTGATAAAAATATTTTTAAATTAATTTACACATTAATTAAGATTAAGTCTTTTGTAATATATGATTTTAAAAATGCAGTCCCATATCAATATATTCAAAAATTTAATAGATTTTTTTTAAAACTCTAAAAAATTAAAGAATATACCAAAACTCCTCATCCACTGACTAGACCATTGAATTAGAACACCAAAAGGTTCATCTTGTTTCCACAGCCTTGAGATCTACCAAAGATTCCGCGGGTCCATAGAGTTTTCGAGTTTTTGTTATGTGGGCTGAGTTACATAAGCTGTGGTCTGGTGTCCTTCTAACCACTCGAATCTTACAATGGGCTATTTAGTTGTTGGGCTTCATTCCCAATTAATTTGGTTTAAAGTAAATTTAAAAAATAAAAAAATAAAAAATATTATTTCAATATATTTATAAACAAAAAAAAATAAATTTTAAAAACTAATCATCATCACAACCTCAATCACTATATAAATATCTCAACTATTGTCTTCCTTCTGTCCAAAGAAAAAGAAAATTTGGTTTTTTTTTTCTTTCAAATATACGAGTAGGAAATATAAAAAGAAAAAAGGTACTTTCTCTGCACTTTACACTTGTACGAAAGGAGGAGTCACAGTTTTCAATTGTTATTTTCCAAGGAAAAAAATCTTGCTTGCGTTGTTATTGCTGAACGTGGCACCCAACCAAATTTAGTGTTTCAAATTGTGGTTAGTTTTTAAAATAATTTTTATTTAAGTATATATTTAAATAATATTTTTTTTAATTTTTTAAAAATTATTTTTATTATCATCACATTAAAATAATTTACAAATTTTAAAAAAATATTAATTTAAAATAAAGAAAAAACAAAAACAAAAAAAATTAATTTTTTTAAATAATTTTAAAATATAAAAACAAACATTGAAATATAAAGGGTATAGTTCCTATGGTAATGTTTTAATAGACGTGTCATCATGGTTGAAAATTAATCTACCAACCAACATGTTCAAAGATTCTCAACTTTCAGTCGTCGTAATTGAAATATATATAGGAAACCTTTTTTTTTTTTTTTGGGTTGATAATGTAACGATGATGCTTAACATTCCCGTGGACATGGACATGGACCTAACATATAATCAACAAAGAAATACAGAGATAAATATCAATCACAGGGAAGCCGTGCCTTAATTAGCTTACATATAACGCAAGTACTGACTCGTGAGCCACGAGTTGGAGGGTTGGGAGGCAGGCTTACACACGCAATTCATTTCAAAGAAAAATCATCGATAAGGCCTGTATTACGCTTTAATCGGAGAGCAACTGTTGAACAAGCACTGAAATCAGAGTCGTAGGATCTCCAAACAAAGCAGAAATAATAAGCATAATAGCTTTCTTTGCCTTTCTCCATATATTCCTGGCCTTGCTTGAACTTTTCCTACTTGGGAGTTCTAGTTCTCTACTTGGGATGGCACTTTGAAGTGTTAGGTAATTATCCGTCTCCTTCACGTTTCCATCTTGAAGGAAATAACCCTCCTTCCACTTCTTCAAGATCATGTCCTTCACACATGCTACATGGTAACAATAATGACCACAGGAAGAAACATAGGACCAGCCTTCGATTTTGTTCGAAGTTTTCCTACTTCCACAGTGTAAGCATTTCGATGGCAGCTTCTTCCTCAGGTGCAACCTCGTTCCATCATCAGCTGTTAAGGTACTCTGGAGCTTTAAACAGCTGGGATGGTAATCGTGTGGCTTCTTATATTTGCACTGGTACACGAACCCTAATACATCTTGTCCACAAGCATCACAGAATCTTCTACCCCGTTGCGGGGCTCTGGAGTGAAATCTCAAGCTGCACTTCGAATTAAATGAATGTAAGGCAGATGGAGTAGCATTTGCGCATTCCTCGTGAAGATAGAAGCTGCAGTCTTCGTGCTCGCATTCGTAGCATGGGCCAAGCCCCAGTACTCTGCATCCGTTACATTCATAAGGCTCTCGTGGATGCTTCAACAAGAGAAAATGTTCGCTATGACTGGAATGTTTAATCTTGGTAATTAATCCCATATCTGTTTAATCTTGGTAATCAAATCTTGGTAACTAGATCTAAAAATAGCGCGGCTTAGAAATTAAAAGAATAAGAATTGGGGTTTGCGTTACTAGAGAAATAAAGAATGTGAGTTTTCGAGGGTTAGTGGGGTATTTATAGAGTGAGCTTGTTTTGAATTCCATTCTAGAATGTTCGATGGAAGAAGGGTGTTTATCTGGGCCGTTGGATCTTGAGTTTACTGACGGTCTGGATCTGTTGATTTTTCTCTTGTTTTCAATTATGGAAGTTTCCGAAACTCGTGTGGTCTTTGTTTGACGAGTCGGCGATACTGCGTGTTACCAAACGGCTTGTCATGTGGAAAATTGGATTCGTTATTGTCGTGTGAATATAGCAAAACTCATCGTCCACTGACTAGACCATTGAATTAGTCTGGGCTCCCACGGCAGGCTTTATAAACCACGAGCACCTCTTTGATATTAATTGAGTGTGTTTTGCAGAGTGGCTTGGTTGTTTTTTCAATAATTTTTTGTGTTAAAATATATGTTAATAATTTTTTTTATTTTTTAAAAATTATTTTTGATATTAGCACATCAAAATAATTTAAAAATACTAAAAATATATTAATTTAAAGTTAATAAAAAATAAAAAATTTTAAATTTTATCAAAAACACTTTTGAAATTCAAAAATAAATAGGATGATGTGTGTTTATGTATGTGTATAGGAGCAGTTTGGCTTTTGGTTCGAACTTCGAAGTGAAGAGCCTCCTCTAACCGACATAGAAAGGAAATATCAATGGAGGGGCCGGTGGTTTTTTTTTTGGTGGTGTGGATCGTAGCTACTGAGAAATTGTATTGAGCCCGTGTATATTGCGTGTTTTTTGGTCAATTAAATTTTTATCACAGGGAAGCCGTGCCTTGGGGGGTAAATTAGCTTACATATAACGCAAATACTGACTCGTGAGCCGCGAGTTGGAGGGTCAGGAGGCAGGCTTACATACGCAATTCATTTCAAGCTGATTTGCCTCCATCCAGTAACTTCGGATGGTCAAATCATGTGATGATACCACATCAGATGATAGAATTAAGTAATTAAATAACGCCTGTTGCGACTAAGATTGGCTTCGGTTTTTCCTTAACTGCCTTCTTTTCTTTTTCCTTTTTCGGTCCATTTTGTCTGCAATACTCTCGTATCTAATAATTGTATTACTAAATCTAATGTTTTTTTTTTTACAGTATTTATTTGGTCTGATATTTTTCTTAGTTTAAGGTTATCCTTTGATCCTTATAGACAATTTGTCAAACATGCAGTAGGCATCTTCAGTATATGCGGTAGAGGCTCTTTTATACAAGCCCCAGTTCAAATACAACAAATTCCAGTACACGCGAGACAAAACAAGCCAAAATAACATTTAAATCTGGGATTTTTGACCTCAGGTATAAGGGACCAAAATAAAACAAATGAGAAATCAGGGGTTAAATTGGGCTTGATCAAACTCTCAGGGATCTTTTGACAAATTAGCCTTTTTTAAACAGACGCGGAATGCGAGTTATCTTCCGCGTTCTCAAAATCCCAAGCCCAATTTAACCCCCGATAAAAGAATATAGCAAAACTTCTCATCCACTGACTAGACCATTGAATTAGAACACCAAAAAGTTCGTCTTGTTTTCACAGCCTTGAGATCTACCAAAGATTCCGCGGGTCCATAGAGTTTTCGAGTTTTTGTTATGTGGGCTGAGTTAAATAAGTTGTAGTCTGGTATCCTTCTAACCACTCGAATCTTACAATGGGCTGTTTAGTTGTTGGGCTTCATTCCCAATTAATTTAGTTTAAAGTAAATTTTAAAAAATAAAAAATATTATTTCAATATATTTATAAATAAAAAATATTTTAAAAATTAACAACCATCACAATCTCAATCACTATATAAATATCTCAACTATTGTCTTCCTTCTGTCCAAAGAAAAAGAAATAACAAAAAAATCAAAGAAAATCTGACCACTGCCTCAGTTTCTTAGCAATAGCACCGAAAGGAAATTTGGTGACATTTTTCTTTCAAATATACGAGTAGGAAATATAAAAAGAAAAAGTCACTTTCTCTGCAATTTACACTTGTATGAAAGGAGGAGTCACATTTTTCAATTGTTATTTTTCAAGTAAACGAGTAGAATACTTGCTGACGTGGCATGCATCCAACTGAATTTCAAATCAGGGGAGATGGAAGTTTCCTCTATTAGCGCATAGTTCCTCCCGTAATGTCTTAACAGACGTGTCATCATGGTTGAAAATTAATGGCCCTACAAACCAACATAATGACACATTCAAAGATTCTCAACTTTCAGTCGTCATAATTGAAATATATATAGGAAACCATTTTATTTTATTTTTAAATTTAGGTTGATAATGCAACGATCGATGATGCTGAACATTCCCATGGACATGGACATAAAATCAACAAGGAAATTCAGAGATAATGTATGTATCGAAAAGATGCCCATGTTGAATTATAAATATCTATCACAGGGAAGCCGTGCCTTGGGGGGGGTAAATTAGCTTCCATATAAAGCAAGTACTACTGACTCGTGAGTCGTGAGTCGTGAGCCGCGAGTTGGAGGGTTGAGAGGCAGGCTTACATACGCAATTCATTTCAAGCTGATTTGCCTCCATCCACGAATTTCGGATGGTCATATCATGCGATGGTACCACATCAGATGATAGAAAAGTAACGACTGATATGAATAGCGGGTAAGGGTCGAAATAATTATTTTTTAAAAGTATTTTTTATTTATAAATATATTAAAATAATATTTTTTAATTTTAAAAATTATTTTTAACACCAGCATACCAAACTATTTTTAAAACACTAAAAAATATTATTTTAAAATTAAAAAAATATTATTTTTTAAAATACTTTTAAAATATAAAAACAAACACGGATATAGTTATCTCATATCTAATAATTGTATTATTTTATTCTTTCATTGGCTTTTGTTTTCGATAAATGTTTCACACAAATAGCAAGTAAGAGATCAAAGTAACATTGTTATTTATTGGTGGTCTATCGAAAGAGAGTGTATCAATTGTTATTACACTTGAAAAATAGTTTTCATATTTTAAATCTAAATTCTAAATATTTAGTTTGAAGTAAATTTTTCATAATATATTTTTAGAGTATAAGCCCTCAACATGATTGTTTTACAGTAATCGAGAGATTTAGTCAACTTAATACAACATATATTATTGAATATATTTAGTTAAGCAGACGTCTACGACTTGACACAATGAAGATATTGCATTGGAAAGAAACTACTAAAGCTAAGGCTGCTGCACTGATAAGTTAGAACACGTTGAATACTAAAGTTGTTATACTAAGCATGGCAGGCAGTTATATTCAGTTATATTCTGTTGCAAAGTTTGTTATTTTATAACTGATTCTATTATTATAATAAAGGTAGTACTATAAATATTGTATCAATTAATTCAATGAATAAGTAGAATTCAGTTTACACCTTCATATTCAATATGGTATCAGAGCATTCTCTCTGAATTTTATTTCCGCACCTTCAAGTTTCTTCATCTTCTTCATTTTCTTTTCTGTATTCTTTCTATTTCTTTTCTGGCAATGGCTGAAACTACCTCAGAAATGGATCCTTCCAATCCTTTCTTTCTGCATCATGGTGACAGTCCTGAAGCCATGATTGTTTCAAAACAGCTCAATGGTGAAAATTATAACTCATGGAAGAGGGCAATGATGATGGCTTTATCAGCCAAGAACAAACTCAATTTTGTTAATGGTACCCTGCCTAAACCATCCAATCTGTCTGACACTCAAGGATTGGCATGGACTCACTGCAACAATATGGTTCTCTCGTGGATATTGAATTTTGTTTCAACAGAGATTGCCAACAGCATCATCTACATTGATGATGCATCTGACATATGGAATGATCTTCAGGAAAGGTTCTCTCAACATAATGGACCACGTGTTTTTCAGTTCCAGAAGTCCATATCATACCTGTCACAAGAAAATAATTCTGTAAGTACATATTTTACTGCTATGAAAGGATTATGGGATGAGTTAGGAAATCATCAACCAATTCCTACATGCACATGTGGAGCATTGAAGACTATTATATCCTATCATCATCAGCAGCATGTTTATCAATTCCTCATGGGATTGAACGAGAATTCTTCACATATTCGAGGACAAATTTTGCTGATTGATCCACTGCCATCTATCAACAAAGTTTTTTCACTTATCGTTCAAGAGGAGAGGCAACGTATGATTTCCTCTTCCAGTACTTCTTTCAATCAAAACACCACTGCATTACTTACTAGGACAATACCTCCAACTCGTTTTGCTGGAAACCGATCCTTCTATCCTCGCAAGGATCGATCTATATGCTCTCATTGTGGTGTTCATGGCCACACTATCGAAAAGTGCTACAGAATTCATGGATTTCCACCTGGTTACAAGTTTACCAAAGGAAAGAATGTACCTCACAGTGTAAATCAGGTTTCTGAAACCACTACCCTTCAGCTGCCTATTACCTATGCACAATGTCAGCAACTCATGGAGATGTTCAAGCCATCCATCTCAGAACTTGAATCTTCTGTCAATCAAGTTTCCTCATCTGCCAATCTAGAATCAGAAATTCCTATTCAAGGTGATACTTCAATCACTATGAACCGAGCAGGTACTCTTTTCAATATATCTCAACTCTCTAATCTAGATCCAAAAAATTCTGTTTTTGCGTCTGCCTTGTCGCTCACTCATTCAACTCCTTTCACAAATTATATTAAAGCTCCTTGGATAATTGATACTGGAGCTACAGATCATATGATCTGTTCCATATCATTTTTCACACATATTACTTCTGTTGTTTCTAAAACAGTAAGATTGCCTAATGGACAACATGCTTCAGTTACTCACATCGGTACCATTAAGATTTCAGACTCTTTTATCTTAAACGATGTGCTTTGCATTCCTTCTTTTTCTTTCAATTTGATATCTGTCAGCAAGCTCATTCAAACCTTATAATGCTGTGTCATTTTCTTACCTAAATTCTGTTTTGTTCAGACCCTTACAAGCTGGAGAACGATTGGTGTGGGTAAAGAAGCTGGAGGTTTATATCATTTGTTGCATATTCCTGTTTCTGCTTTATCTAGGACCTCTAAGTTTTTCAATCCTGTTAAATCCATGTCTCAGCCTACAATCACTGATCTAGCTCCTGCCAGTTTTTTTGTTCATTCTGTAAATAATAGTCTATGGCATTATAGATTAGGCCACCCTTCAGACTCTCCCATGAAATCACTTTCTCATGTAATTCCTCAAGTGTTATATGAATCTAATAAAACTTGCAGCATTTGTCCATTGGCTAAACAGCACCGTTTATCCTTTCCTCACAGCATTACTAATTCTGCACAACCGTTTGATCTTATTCACTATGATCTTTGGGGCCCCTTTTCCACTAAGTCTATTAGTGGTTCTTCATATTTTTTAACCATTGTAGATGATCATAGCCGATTCACATGGATTCACCTCTTGGACAATAAATCTCAAACCAGCACTCATATTCAATCCTTTTTTACTATGGTTGAGACACAATTCAATGCCAAAATCAAGTCCCTCCGATCAGATAATGGTGTTGAATTCCACATGAGTCAATTCTATGCATCGAAGGGTGTAATCCATCAACTGAGCTGTGTTGAAACACCTCAACAAAACTCAACTGTTGAACGCAAACATCAACATATTTTAAATGTTGCTCGATCCCTTCGTTTTCAATCTCATTTACCCTTGCCATTTTGGGGAGATTGTGTGCTCACTGCTGTCGATACACGACGTCGGGCGACGACTCCCGCTTTTTTGTTTATTTAACAAAAAGGGTTTTTTTCTTTGATTAGGGGAAATAAAGATTTTATTGGAGTCGCCATCTAGTAATTTAAGGGAACTAGAAATCCCAAATTAGACACTGGTCCCAGAGATTTGGGTACGGGGTTAGTTATGATTAAGGGAAGGTAGACACCACCCTTAAAACATCCTTTCAAAAGAAAAGTTACCCTTACTTGTGTGTTTTTTATTTGATTCAAATGCGATTATATTTTGGGCTTATTTGTAAATTTTTTTAATGATTAACGTCGGTCCCTAAAAATAGGAGACACGTTAAAAATGACACCAGTCCCTAAAAATTAGAAGACTTGTCTAAAATATGACGTTTATCCCTAAAAAGTAGAGTTACGTTTGGGTTACCAACAGAAATAATGGATATAATCCATATTTGGTATTTACATTTTTGACATCGGTCCTTTTAAAAAAAGAGACGTGTCGACTTTGGTTTTTGTATTTTTTACAACATGCAAGAAAATTTATAAGCATTTATATATGAAACAAATATCAAAAATACCAGTAGAAACCCAAAAAATTACTTGAGTGTCACTGTATAGGTAAAATACTGAAATACCCTCAAATTTCTCTGAAAATTACGAAAATGCCACTGGCGGCGCGTGTGGCACACGCGCGGCTACTGTTGGCGGCGGGGAGATTTTTCGGCGAGATTTCTGGCCAACAGATGGTCGATCCTGGTAGATCTGATGTCGAGGATTCTTATGGTGGTGGTCTTGACGGTCGTTGATGGCTGATGAGCGAGAATCGACGACTTGAAGCTTCGGTGGCAGCCGACGATCGCGGCCCTTTTCCGGCCAAATGGGGCGGAGAAAACGCTGAAACCAGCCGGGGTTTCGCTTTATATGAGGATAGCGACCTTTCTGTGGTGGTTTGGAAGCTTGATATAACCGGAGATGGGAGATCGGAAGAGAGAGAGGGAGTCGCCGGCGAGAGGAGAGAGATGCTCTGGGTTGCGCTACGGTGAGAACGCTAGAACGGTACACCAGTGCAGCTGAGGCCTGTAATCCGTTGGATCTCTGATGGAAAGATCGTGCGGCTGTGATTGGCTCGATCTGCAGATTGATCGGACGGTCCGGATGAACGGAGGTTTGATCGGGTGTGACGCGGTGCACCGAGAGCTTGGTACACTGGATGACGTGGCGCCACTGGATCTAAGGGAAAATTGTTTTAAGGGCTGAGATTGATTTGGGTTTTAATTGGGTGTGGTAAGCCCTATTGTATCCTATTAAATCAACGGTTCAGATCTAAACACTATTAGATCTAACGGTTAGGATATATTTGGTATTTTCCATATTGTTTTTAATAAAAATCAATATCTTACTCGCACGAAGAAATAATAAAAAAAACATGAATAGTGATACAGGATATCCTCTTTTCTTTTCTTTTCTTTTCTTTTCTCCTCCTTTTCTTTTTCTCCTCCTTTTTTTCCTCCCCTGTCGTACTGTCACTTGCTATTTATAGCGAATGAGAGGGGACAACAAGCATCTACTTTAAATAAAACAATGTATCCATCCAACTGCTCGCCTACAATAAATGTAACTGCCCCGCCTAATATGACAATTCTGTATTATTAATTTTGTTTTATTATATATAATAATATATATTTATATAGGTAAAATTAAAACTTAAATCAGTATTAGAAAAAAACCCGATTCAACCGCTAAAAATCAATTTTAATTACCGAAAATTATGTTGAAACATAAAAAAAAACTTTCAATGGATATAAACCCGGTGGACCGGGTTTTGACCAAAAAATAACAGGTTTGACCCAAAACGGCATGAAACTCATTTTTTATCCTGGTTGACATGGTTTGACCCGTATTGACCCGGTGAACTCGGTTTTGGTCAAAAATGACGGTTTTGACCCGAAACGGCCCGAAACTCATTTTTTACCCTGGTCGACATGGTTTGACCCGTATTAACCTGGTGAACTCGGTTTTGGTCAAAAATGATGGTTTTGACCCGAAACGGCCCGAAACTCATTTTTTACCCCGGTCGACATGGTTTGACCTGTACTGACCTGGTGGACTCGGTTTTGACGGAAAGATGCGATTGACTCGAGAAAAATATTTTTGAATTTTAAACTTTTTCTTAATTTTTTTGGATTTTTATAAATAATAATAGAAATAAAATAACATTCAAGAAAATCTTGGTGAATCCGAAATTGGGTTACAACAACTACAGTGCATTTAATTAATAGAATTCCCACTCCTGTCTTATACAACAAATCCCCTTATGAAACTCTGTTCCATTCTCGTCCATCCTATTCTCATTTGAAAGTGTTTGGTTGCCTCTGCTTTGCAACTACTCTCCTTAGACATAGACATAAATTTGATCCTAGAGCTAAACCTTGTATATTTCTTGGCTATCCGTCTCACATCAAGGCATACAAACTCTATGATTTACATCAACATACTGTTTTTGTCTCCCGAAATGTTATATTCCATAAAGCTATCTTTCCTTTTGCACTCAAACACCCTATCTCTTCTACTGATTTTATCCTTCCCTTACCTCTCCCCCTGCATGAATCAGTAGCTCCTTTCATTGATCCCATGACTTCCATTTCTTCTTTTTTTCAACCTGTTCCTCCCTCACCCTCCAATTCTGGTTTACTTTCTCCTCATTTGCATTCTGACTTAGCACCACTTCTAGCATCTCCTTCTAAGATCATTCCTCAGCCATGCAGGAGGTCTTCTAGGATAAAACACAAACCTGGATATTTGCATGACTATCATTGTCATATTGCCACCTCCTCTTTAGCACCTGCACCTTCTTCTTCAGCTTCAGGTATTCCTTATACTCTTTCATCCGTCCTTTCATATTCTCATCTCTCTCCTGCTCAGAAATGTTTTAGTCTTTCTGTCTCTGCTCTTACTGAGCCTACTTCCTATACTCAAGCTCTACAATGTAAGGAATGGTGTGAGGCTATGGATACTGAAATCAAAGCTCTTGAATTGAATAATACCCGGACTGTTGTTGATCTTCCTGCCTCTAAACACACTATTGGGTGCAAATGGGTTTATAAAGTCAAGTTGAAGTCTGATGGCACTTTGGAGAGGTATAAAGCCAAACTTGTTGCCAAGGGGTATAATCAGTGAGAGGGATTGGACTATTATGATACTTTTTCTCTTGTGGCTAAGCTCACCACTGTTAGAACACTTTTGGCAGTTGCTGCTGTCAAACATTGGCATCTCCATCAATTGGACGTGAATAATGCCTTTCTTCATGGTGATTTAGCTAAAGAAGTTTACATGACATTACCTCCTGGCTTTGCTAAAACGGGGGAGTCTAAGGTTTGCAGACTACATAAATCACTCTATGGTTTAAAGCAATCTTCGCGGCAATGGTTTGCCAAATTTTCTTCTGCCTTGCTCGAGTTTGGTTTCGTGCAGTCCAAGGCTGATTACACTTTGTTTACTCGATCTTTGCCAGATTCATTCATTGCTATATTAGTCTATGTTGATGATATAGTTGTTGCCAGTGATAATTCAGCTGCAGTTTCCATATTCATTCACATGCTTAATGACAGATTTCAGTTTAAAGACCTTGGTCAGTTGAAGTATTTTCTTGGTTTGGAAATAGCTCGCAGTGAGATTGGGATTTCTGTTTGTCAGCGAAAGTATGCCTTGGAAATACTTGAGACTACTGGCTTGTTGGCTTCCAAACCGGCCAAAGTTCCCATGTATCCTAACGTGAAATTCTCTAAAGATTCTGGCCAACTCTTAGCTGATCCTACTTCCTACAGATGCCTTGTTGGCAGACTACTCTATCTCACTCTTAGTAGACCTGATATTTCTTTTGCTGTTCAGGTTTTAAGTCAGTTTATGGATAAGCCACGGGCTCCTCATCTTGATGCAGCCACTCAAGTTCTACGATATATTAAAACCTCTCCAGCTCAGGGCATGTTCTTTCCAGTCATTTCTAGCCTACAACTGAAAGCATTTTGTGATTCAGACTAGGCTGGTTGCTTGGATTCTAGACGCTCAGTCACCAGCTATTGTGTCTTTCTGGATAATTCTTTGATTTTGTGGAAATCCAAGAAACAAACCACAGTCTCCCGTTCTTCTGCTGAGGCTGAGTACAGAGTCATGGCGTCCACCTGCTGTGAAATTGTATGGCTTCGAAACCTTCTCACTGACCTGCAAATTCCACTCCAACCTGCTCTCCTTTATTGTGACAGTAAAGCTGCTCTTCACATTGCTGCCAATCCTGTTTTCCATGAGCGTACCAAACACATTGACATTGATTGTCATGTGGTTCGTGAGAAAATTCAATCTGGTGTTCTTCGCACTTTTCACGTTTCTTCTCAGTACCAGTTGGCTGATATTTTTACAAAAGCTCTTGGTTCCTCTCATTTTCATCCCTTATTATCCAAGATGAGTGTTCATAACATTTATTTTCCTTGACCTGTTCATGACTCTCATCTTGAGGGGGGCGTATTGAATATATTTAGTCAAGCAGACGTCTACGGCTTGACACAATGAAGATATTGCATTGGGAAGAAACTACTAAAGCTAAGGCTGCTGCACTGATAAGTTAGAACACGTTGAATACTAAAGTTGTTATACTAAGCATGGCAGGCAGTTATATTCTGTTGCAAAGTTTATTATTTTATAACTGATTCTATTATTATACTAAAGATAGTACTATAAATATTGTATCAATTAATTCAATGAATAAGTAGAATTCATATTCAATATATATGCCCGTTTCTATCTATATTTTCAAAGAATCTTCTTAAAGTAGAAGTATTTTTTAATTTTTAGTTTAATAAGTTTCGTATTTTTTATTAAAAACAAAGTCGGTTGTGACTTGAATATGCGTGCATGGACAGTTATTGCACAACAACTCTACGCATTTCTACCCATGTCAGATGGAATATTCAATCCTTACTTAATCATACCCCTATTTGGAAAGCAAAAATTCCAAGGAAAATCACTTTAATATTCTTTTCTATTGCAGGGAAACACTTGATAAACAAATTATATAATAATAAGCTTGATTATTGATTTGCAGGTCTCTTGTGCACCGCAAATACATGATCATATATATATTTATAATTTTAAGCAGTAGTAGTAGTACTATCGATTCTATCACGAACGGCTTGCAATCAAGATTGATTTGATTAAATATTTTCAAAGAGTTGAGTATTATTTGATTAACTACATTAATAATTAAACGTTTATTTTCTAAAATCGTTTACTTTTGTTTGTAAATGGATCATAGGTGTGGTGTGAATATCTCACTGTGGGAAACTGGCCGGCCTATCATCTGTACTGTACGTGCTGCCTTGCGACGCAAAGAGAGAGGTGCAAATGTCAGGAAATTTCATGCACAGAGATAGTTTTAAATCAAGGTATATCACAAAGAGAAGAGCGAAATAGTTTTATATAAGCAAGTGAGACCTTCTATATTAATTTTATGTTGATTGTGGTTGGTAATCCAATCGACATAACTATAACAAAATGTTTTCGAAAGAGACATTCATGGCAGATTAAGTAGACTTGTATGCATGTTTTTGAATCTGACATAGTTACATGTCCACTGAAAAACAATATTATACATGGCATGCTTAGCTAGCCTTTCCTTGAAATCTTACATAGATAATTACAATATTAATTTTCAGATCCGTTTGAGAAACACAATCTACAGGACAAACCTATACACAGAGAAAAAATATACACGAAAAAAAAAGATACATAGATAGTATTGGCACTCAAACAAACATTAATTACAAGAATCTAGCTATAAACGAAAGAAAAATCATCGATGAGGCCTGTATTACGCTTTAATCGGAGAGCAACTGTTGAACAAGCAATGAAATCAGAGTCGTAGGATCTCCAAACAAAGCAGAAATAATAAGCATAATAGCTTTCTTTGCCTTTCTGATCCATGTTTTCTTTGCCTTGCTTGAACTTTTCCCACTTGGGAGTTCTAGTTCTCTACTTGGGATGACACTTTGAAGTGCTAAGTAATTATCCGTCTCATTCACGTTGCCATCTTGAAGGAAATAACCCTTCTTCCACTTCTTCAAGATCATGTCCTTCACACAAGCTACATGGTAACAATATTGACCACAGGATGAAACATAGGACCACCCTTTGATTCCATTCGAAGTTTCCCTACTTCCACAGTTTAAGCATTTCGATGGCAGCTTCTCCCTCAGGTGTAACCTCGTGCCATCATCAGCTGTTAAGGTACGTTGGAGCTTTAAACAGCTGGGATGGTAATCGTGTGGGTCAATCTTATTACACTGGTACACGAACCCTAATACATCTTGTCCACAAGCATCACAGAATCTTCTACCCCCTTGCGGGGCTCTGGAGTGAAATCTCAAGCTGCACTTCGAAAATGAATGGAAGGCAGATGGAGTAGCATTTGCGCATTCCTCGTGAAGATAGAAGCTGCAGTCTTCGTGCTCGCATTCGTAGCATGGGCCCAGCCCCAGTCCTTTGCATCCGTTACATTGATAAGGCTCTCGTGGATACTTCAACAAAAGAAAATGTTCGCTATGACTGGAATGTTTAATCTTGGTTAATCCCATATCTGTTGAAGCAAAACAATTATAAACTTGCTCAGTTAATCTCAAGTAAGTGCGTAATAAAACATGTAACCACCCATTTTCACATATTGAAATCTTCCTACGTACCCCAGGAAAATTATAAACACGTACGTATAGTACTGTGTGGTGTGAAATTCAATAGACCCAAACCGCAAAAGGAGAAGAATTGATCACCAAATAATATATTATGCTTTTATCCGAAATTAAGCTATATTTATAAGAGATTGTTTCCAGATTGAAATGAAAAGAGGAGAAAAGAAAGAAAAGTACGTGGTCTACCCATTCAACGACGAAGATATTGTTTATGAATTAAAAGAGCGTATGCGTGTATTTGAGAGTATGCTAACACATGATACTCATCTTGTGATCATCAGACACCTGACATCTATGCCTTTTTCGGAGATGTTATCCTCTGGAAAAGAAAGGGGGAAGTGGGGGTGGAATCAAGGATATGCAGAGTACTGCGAAATCATTAAACCACTCGTTGAATAAAACAAGAACCATACATGAAATGATTTCACTAAATGAGAAGTACATAAAAATAAATTAAAAAAACACACATGAATTATTAATCATAATAAATAAATACCAAGAAGA
>Ga0325401_1002840_pt1 | contig 15564 bp, 8 predicted proteins | sample PopdelMetagenome_FD_205666 | JGI IMG/M metagenome (GOLD analysis project Ga0325401, IMG submission 205666) | Populus deltoides microbial communities from Bellville, Georgia, United States - Xylem-PdKOR-R2 | ecosystem: Host-associated > Plants > Phyllosphere > Stem > Wood/Secondary xylem | place...
CACCCCCTAGGGGCAAAAGCTAGCCCACATCGACGTGCCCGCCGCTTGGACGGCCAACTTATGCTTTGGCGGCAAAGACCGCAAAACACTGTTTATCACCGCTTCTGAGTCGGTATTCACGCTGCCCATGAGGGTAAAAGGCGTGGAGTAACCACCTGATGCTCGCGGCTCTCTCCCTAACTAGTAGCGACTATCAGCGCAGTTTTTTCTTTCGCAAGGCTAATATTGCCGCAGCGTAGCGTCGGCCCATCAAGCGGGCAGAAGCGGCATCGAAATGAAGTACGTCGCCGCGGTCCTTGGTGCCCGTCGCTGCGACGTACGCATAGTTTGTGATGCTCTTCTTCAACTGCGCAATGCTTTCGTTGATTCGGATGGCCGCGTCGTTGATCTGTCGCCGGCCAGCACTATCTCGCTTCACAAACTGAAATTCGGGCAGCTGCCCGGCGACGAAAGGCACATTGGGCGCTTGCAAATCGTGGCGGAACTTAGCTATCAGGACCGTGAGGTTTTGGGCGTAGGCCTTACTGCCTTCCGGATTGCTATCGGTTTCGCCCTGGTGCCAGATGATGCCTTTCAGGGTGCCCGCTTGCATGGCCGCTTTGGCCCGCGCAATGGCCTCATCATACGGGTGCGTTTTGGTAGCTTCGTAGTAAGCGCCGGGTTGCCAAACGGCAATACCCGAACCTCCTATCGCACACGGAATCAAGCCGATAACTACGCTAGTATCTTGGGTAACCATCACCTCCCCGAAAGCTAGGCCTGGTCCGACGCCCGCCACGGGTTTATCGAAGTGCAGGGGTTCTTTGGCAATTTCCCAGGCACCAGCTTGGTTAAGGCGCAGCACGTGGCGGTTCGGCATTGTGTCTTGGGCTTCTGAGTAGCCCCTGCCCGCCATGTTCGACTGCCCTACCAACAAATACAGCTGAAACTTTCCTTTTTGGCTGGGTGGTGTTACCAATTCGCGCACCTTCGGCTTCAAGCCCTGCGCCTGTATGTATGGCTTGCTACTTACCGCAACGAGGATAATTAACAGCGCAACAGCGTATTTCATAAGCACACCATAGAGTAAGAACGCCCAAGATTAGCAAAACCTAGCGGCACTTTTCTCGCAAACGTTTTCGCAAAAAAAGAAGAGCCTTGGTAGCCTCTCGCGGGTAAGTTTGGCTAGTTTACCAACGCAGCGTTTTTTGTAACATACGCGCCACCACCACCACGCTGATCCACCCAAAATACAAGTCCGTTTCCATGAAATCTCGCCTTCTTTATAGTCTTGGCTTGGCACTTAGTTTTTGTGCTACGAGCAGTTTTTCCCAAGATGCTCTGACCAAAAGGGTAGTGAAGCTAGCTGAAACGCAGGCTGAGGTAATGCTCCAAGAAATTCCGAAAGCCGCGCAGCAGCAATCGGCCACGGCAGCTACGTCGAACACGAGAGCCGTGCTTGTCTCGCCGCGCAGCTTGAAGCCCAACGGCGACCTAGCCTTAGTCGCCTCGCGCGACTGGACTAGCGGCTTTTTCCCCGGCGAGCTGTGGTATCTATACGGCTTCACAAACAAGGACAAATGGCAGACGGCCGCTAGGGCCGCCACGGCCAATATTGAGCAAGAGCAAACCAACGGCACCACCCACGACATGGGCTTTAAGATGTATTGCAGCTTTGGCACCGGCTACCGCTTCACCAAGGACCCCGCCTACCGCGACGTGATTGTGCAGTCCGCGCGCACGCTGAACACCCGGTTTTACCCCAAAGTGGGCGTCCTGCTCTCCTGGGACCATAGCCGCGAAAAGTGGGCGTTTCCGGTCATCATCGACAACATGATGAACCTAGAACTGCTGTTTGCCGCCACCCGCATCACCGGCGACTCTAGCTTCTACAAAATAGCGGTGGCGCACGCTAACACCACCATGAAAAACCACTTCCGCCCCGACTACAGCTCCTACCACGTGGTAGACTACGACTCGGCTACCGGCAACGTCACGAAGCGCACCACGCACCAGGGCTACGCCAATGAATCGACATGGGCACGGGGCCAGGCTTGGGCGCTCTACGGCTACACCATGTGCTACCGCGAAACCAAAAACAAAACTTACCTAGCTCAAGCCGAGCATGTTGCGCAGTACATCCTCAATCATCCTAACCTACCCAAAGACCTAATTCCTTACTGGGATTTCAACGCGCCCAACATCCCCAACGAGCCCCGCGACGTGTCGGCCGCTGCGGTTATTGCGTCCGCTCTCTACGAGCTAAGCACCTATAGCGCCAACGGCGCCCTCTACCGCAGCAAGGCCGATAAGATGATGAAGAACCTAGCCAAAAGCTACACCGCCGCGCCGGGCAGCAGCAAAGGCTTCCTGCTCCTACACAGCACCGGCTCCAAGCCCTCTAACTCCGAAGTAGATGTGCCGCTTAGCTACGCGGATTATTACTTCATGGAAGCCCTCACGCGCCGCAACGATTTGCAGAAAGGCACCTTAGCGTTCTAGCTGAAACCTAGGTTAATGTGCTAGCCTAGCATTAAATAAGAACGTCATGCTGAGCTTGCCGAAGCATCTCGCGTGCAATGCTAATCAGATTACTTTGGCAACGACTGCACGCGAGATGCTTCGGCAAGCTCAGCATGACGTTCTTTTTAGTAAGCTAATTAACAGCTGTTGACTTTCTCTTGATAAGCTCGGAGCTTAATTCTAAGCTATTAGCTTCTAAAACGGGTTTATTCTTATCAAGCGAATTGAATAATATTTTTGCTGCTTCTTTCCCGATAGAATAAGCAGGCTGCGTAATCGTAGTTAATGCAGGATCAAGCAGAGAAGCAACATACAAGTTAGAGAAGCTAATTATTTTGATGTCGTCCGGAATAGAAATATTCAGCTCCTTGCACGCTTCGTAGCTACTCATTGCTAAACGCTCGACCGACGCAAAAATACCGTCAATCTCAGGTCGGCTGCGCAACAACTGTTTCATTGTTTCCCGATTTTCCGCGTCGGTCCTGTCGCCATTTATGATTAAGCTAGCATCACAGGTTATTCCATAATTTTCTAGTGCCTTCACGTAGCCCTGCATGCGCTTCTGGCCGATAGACAAATTACTGGATATCAATAAGTGCGCAATGCATCGGCAACCGGCTTCTATCAGGTGCTGCGTGGCCATGTAGCCGCTCTGAAAGTCATTGGTCGTTACTTTGGCAGTAGCTAGCTCATCGCACACCCGGTCAAAAAAGACGATGGGTATATTCTTGCTAGCCAGTTCTCGCAGATGCGCATAGTCCTGCGTTTCGCTAGCTATGGACATCAAAATACCATCGACGCGGCCACTAACTAGGTGATGCGCTATGGCCAGTTCGCGGCTGTAGCTTTCGTTGGTCAAATAAATAAGAACGTGATAATCGTTTTCGCGCGCTACTTCTTCTATTCCATTAATAGCCTGCGAAAAGAAATTATTAGACACCTCCGGAATCACTACGCCAATTGTTTTACTCTTCTTCCGACGCAGACTGCTAGCATACGGATTAGGCTCATAGTTTAATTCTTGCGCTAATTTTTTAACTCGCTCTTTTGTTTCTTGCCCTATTTCGTAATTATCGCGTAGTGCTTTTGAAACTGTGGAAATAGACAAATTCAATTCTTGTGCGAGTTCTTTTAGATTAACAGACTTCATGTGTTTGGGTGGTGAGGTGGTTTACAAGAGCAGCTGTTAATAGAGCGAATCGTATTGGTAAAATATTCCATAATACTAGGCCGTCATGCTGAGCTTGCCGAAGCATCTCTACCGCCACAGTAACTCTCATTATCAGGGTTTAGCGTTGCGGTAGAGATGCTTCGGCAAGCTCAGCATGACGGCCTGTTTTAGTTTGATTGCACTTAGGTTAAAGGATTGACTGCTCTTTAATACAACCGCTTGACCTGGATGCCGTTCAGTACCGCTTCGCCAGTTTTGGGCTTGAATTCAACGATAATCCCTTGCCCCTGCTGAGCGGATGCGGGCAATTTGAAACTGACGGCTTGCAGCGGCTGCAAGTAGTTCGCGGTACCTAGGTCCGCCAGCACCGGCTGGCCATTCAGCAGCACGTCGAAGGCGCGGGTGCCTTGCTTGGCGATGGCGGTGCTGGTGGCGTTGGCTAGGTTGTACACCAGCTGCTCGCCCTGCGGCACAGCTTCTAACTCGGCAAAGTGCAGCGTCACTTCATACTGGCCATCCGGCACATCGAGGCGGAACTGGGTGAGGCCGACGCGCTGGGTTTCATAAACGGCATCGTACTCCGTGCCGAGAATGTTGCGGTCGGAGCCGTAGGGTAAACGGCCGCTGCCCGGCAGCTTGAATGCCTGACCGCCCACGTAGCCCCAGCCACCGGGCGTGTAAGCCTGCTCGGGCACCCACACTTGCTGAAGCTTGGGGTCGGTGAAATAGCGAGGGTCGCCGAGGCTGACGTTGAGCTCGGTGAACGGCAGCTGCGCCGAAGCTAGCTTTTGGGGTAGCAGCTTGAATTGAATGTCTACCTGATCATCAACAGGTTGTCCTTCTGCCTGGGCCCTGAGTTGGTTTAGGCCATTCACAAATGGCACCCGAAACTTAGCCACGCCAAACGTAGCCGGCTGGCTACCTAGGTCCTTGCCATTGAGCACCAGCCGCACGCTCGGCTGATTGGTGTACACCTCCACCGGCTGCGCGCAGAACAGTGAATCGGCGCCGGCTGCTGGGCCGCTGCGCAACGTCCAGCCGCGTGAGCCGATCTTCACGAACGGCGTTTTGAGCAGGTTTGCTTGGTAGAAATAGTATGCATCCTTGGGCTGACGGTCGGCGGTGAGCAGGCTCTTGGTGTTGATGTGCGGCGTGGCCTCCTGCCGACTTTCGGAGTTGAACTCGGCTAGGTTCCAGACGGTGCTGCCGGCCACAAACGGACGGTCCAGAATGGCTTTGAGGTAGTATTGGTGGTAGCGGTTGGCGTACTCCTGCGTCTTGTCAAAGCGCTGGGGCTGAAAGGAATGAAGACGCAGGTCGGAGTCGGCCCCGTACTCGGTTATGATGACGGGCTTGGTGGGCAATTCGCGGTGGTGCTGGTCGAGGTATTGGGAGAAACCTTCCAGCTCGCCGGAATACCAGCCCTGGTACAGGTTCCAGCCGACAATCATCGGGATGCTGGTCAGGCCGGCGTCGCGGTAGAGGTCGAAGGCGCCGTGGTTGACGAGCATGGTGTAGCGGCTCGGGTCTTCGCGGCGGGTAAGATCTTCTAGCTGCTGGGCTAGCTGGGCCACGCGTTTGAAGTACGCGTGGCCGGCGGCGTTGTCCTTTTTGATGCCTTCCGGCAGGCGCAGCAGCACCTCGTTCATGTAGTTCCAAATGACGACGCTCGGGTGGTTGAAGCCCTGCCGAATCATCTCCGTCTGCATAGTTTTGCAGGTGTTGAAGAACGCTTCGGAGTCAGTAATGGCATTCACCACCGGGATTTCCACCGAGGTCAGGATACCGAGCCGGTCGCAGGCTTGCAGCACCGTAGGGTCTTGCGGGTAGTGGGAAATGCGCAGAAAGTTGCCGCCCATCTGCTTGATCAGCCGCACATCTTGCTCGTGCAGCGCGTCGGGCAGGGCGTTGCCGAGTCCAGGAAAATCTTGGTGGCGGTTGGTACCAATCAGCTTCAGGGGCTTGCCGTTCAGGAAAAAGCCTTTGTCCGCATCGAAGCGAAACCAGCGTAGACCTAGGGGGCTCGTCACCTCATCGAGCGGCTTGGCCCCATTGCCTTCCTCAATCCGCGACACCACTCGGTACAAGTAAGGATCGTCGGGCGACCATAAGTGCGGCTGGCGCAGTTTGCCGAAGGTTTGCTTGAAAGCTAGCTTTTGCCCCGCGCCCACGCTCAGCTTGGTGCGCTGCTGCGCCACGGTGCGCCCTTCCCGGTCGAGCACTTGGGTGAGGACGGCTAGCTTGCGGCTTGTCGCGGCGTCGTTGGTTACGGCGCCGTTTACCACGACTTCGGCGGCTTCGGCCGACACGTTGGGCGTGGTAATGAAGACGCCACTCGAAGCGTTGTTATCTAGGTCGAAGTGTACCGGGTCGGCGGCGAGCAGGTACACGTCGCGATAGAGGCCGCCGTAGAAGGTAAAATCGGCAGAGAGCGGCGGAATATCGGGGTTGTGGCGGTTGTTCACCTTGACCGTTACCTCGTTAGCAGCCGCACCTTCGGTGCTGTATTTCAACAGCTTGCTCACGGGAAAGCTGAAAGCCGTGTAGCCGCCCGCGTGCCGTCCGGCTAGCTGGCCGTTTACGTACACTTCGGTTTCCTGATTGGCACCTTCGAAGTAGAGGTACACGCTCCGCTTTTGCCAGCTGGCGGGCACATAGAGCGTCTTTTTGTACCAACCTAGGCCGCGGTAATAACCGGGCTCGTCGTCCACTACGTCGGTGGCGTTCCAGGTGTGCGGCAAGGATATTTTCTCCCACCCTTGCGCTGGTGTCGTTGGCGTTTTCGTGTAGTCGGTGCCGTCGTCCTTGCGGAAAAGCCAGTTGGCGTTGACGGATTGTTTAACACGTTGCTGCGCTACTGTTGGCAGCGCCAACAACGCATTCAGCACTAGAACAATCAGCAGTTTTGCACGCATTGTTTAGAATGTAAGAACGCGCCACGGCGCGCTTGATATTGAATGCTCTTTAGACGCAGATCGGCCTAGCCGTGTAATCGGCCGAGCAGCGAGCAAGAGCCGAGCAGGAGCTACATGCGCTACAAAGGCAGCAGCGCCGTAACTAGCCCATCTGACTTCACGCCTACCACGCTCTTGCCCCCATTCGTCTTCACCCGAATGATAGCCCGACCATTGTACGCCTGCACCTTGCGCGAGCCCGACGACGTACCTAGGTTATCCAGCAATTGCCCGTCGCCGCTGAGCGAGAAGTTGATCCAGCTGACTGCATCCAGGCACTGCACGCCGTTGGCATCGAGCAGCTTCACCTGCACTGTTGCGAGGCCGTTTTGCTCACCTAGCTTTTCCACCACCAGCTTCGCCGGCTTGGCCCACTTCTCGGTTTGGTAGCGTTGGTGGATTTCGTCTTGCACCACCGTCTTGCCTTGGCGGGCGACTACTTTGATGACGTTGTCGACGGTGTTGTTGAAGGGCACGAGCCAGCGCAGACCAGCGGCCGGAAAATCCTGGCTGTTGCGCTTCTTCACGCCGTAGCTTTTGCCATTCACAAACAGCTCAGCTTCTGCACAATTGGAGTACACTTTCACCATCTTCTGCTCGCCGGCCTCACCCCAGCGCACCGGCCACGAGTGCCCATAGATGTGCACCATCAGCTGCGTGGTCCAGTAGGATTGGAACACGTAGTATGCTTCTTTCTTGGTGAAGTCGCGCTCGACCACACCCTTCTGGTTCATGTAGGGAATGGGGTTATCGGGGCGCACGGGCGTGGAGAAATCTTTGAACGGCCAGTACGCCGTGCCGCTGAGCCAAGGCATGGTTTCCTGCTCTTTCAAGTGCCAATCGACGAGGTTGCATAGATAGCTTTCGCTCCAGTCGCCGTCTTTTGATACGCGGGCACTGCCGCCGAACAGCGAGGCGTCGCCGGACCGCTCGTCGGCACCTTGGCCGCGGCTGATTTTAGCTAGGGCATTATCGGGGTTTTCGGAGTGGCGACCGGCGTGACTGTCGCCGCCCCATTCTACGTGCAGGAAGCGTTTTACATCCTTGAACTCCTTCTCCGTCACGTCTTTGTATTCGGTGTAAATGCCGCGGTACCAGCCCGCCCAAATGGAGGGCGAGTACACATCGGGAATGTCTTTGCAGAAGTCGCAGCGGCGAATGGCAGTGTAGCGCGAGGCGTCAAGCTGGTGCGACAGGGCGTTCAGCTCCTTCATGAAGGTGCGAATCTTCTCCTTGTCGAACTCGGGGAAGTCGCCGGGCCAGTCGTTCTCATTACCTAGCCCCCAGATGATGACGGCCGGGTGATTGTAGTGCTGCTGAATCATGTGAGTCAGCATGCGCTTGGCCTGGCTCTGGTACACCTCCCCTCCTAGCCCGCCGCGGCACCACGGAATTTCTTCCCACACCGTAATACCTAGGCTGTCGCAGAGATTGAGCACGATGCGCGACTGTTGGTAGTGCCCGAGCCGGATGAAGTTGACGCCCATGTCTTTCATCATGCGCATCTCCTGCCGAATCATGGGTTCGGTCATGGCGGCCGCTACGCCGGCGTGGTCTTCGTGGCGGTGCGTGCCGCGCAGCAACAGGCGCTTGCCATTGAGCAGAAACGGCCCGTGCTCCACAAACTCGATGTGACGGAAACCAACTTTTTCGGCCTGCTCATACGTGTCCCCTTGTGCCTTCACCACTATTTGCACGGTATAAAGCTGGGGCGCATCCGGCGACCAAAGCTGCGGGCTTTTCACCCAAAACTGGTGAATATCCTGTTCGCCTGCCTTGGCTGGAACGGTCGTTTGATACTTATCAACTTGCTTACCCTTAGGGTCGAGCAGCCGCACGAAAACTTGTGCGTCAGTAGCTTGGGTCCACTCCGGGAAAACGGCTTTCACGGTCAGCAGCCCCGATTTACCCGCTTTATCAACTTCCGCCTTAGCCGCTAAGCGTTCCAGCGATACGGCCGGTACGTACTCCAAGTTCAGGTAGCGGTAGATGCCGCCGTACAGGTTGAAGTCCGACAAATCAGACGGTATCATCTCCAAATCGCGCGAGTTGTCGCTGCGGATGGAGAGCGGAACTTTACCTTTGAACTGCGTTTTGTAAGCGTCGGTCTTCTGAAAATCGGTCACGGCCTGGGTGATGTCGACGGTCCATTCATCGTAGCCGCCCACGTGGCTGCCGACTTTCGTGGTGTAGACGTACACCTCGGTTTTCTGGCCCGCGCCTTCGAAGTGCAGCAGCGTGCGGCCACCGGCGTACGGGTTTTGCACCGTGAGCTGGGTACGGTACCAGCCAGGGCCCTGGTAATAATTTACGTCGGGGTCAACGGCATCGAGGGCGTTGAAGCAGTGCGGCAGCGTTACTTTTTGCCACAGCGGCACGCTTTCAGGGTTGCCAGCTACCACGGGGCGCACGGCTTCCCACACACCACCTAGGTCTTGGCGCACAAATTCCCAGTTGTCGTTCAGGCGAATTTTGTTCTGCCCAAACGCCGCACTGCTCAGCACCAACGCCAGCCAAACCAGCAGCAACTTTTTGTTTTTCACTGTTTCGTGTTTCTGCCTTCAATCAAAAAAGAACGGTCATGCTGAGCTTGCCGAAGCATCTCTGCCGCCACAGTAACTCTCATTATCAGGGTTTACCGTTGCGGTAGAGATGCTTCGGCAAGCTCAGCATGACACGCATTATTAGCGGTCTGGCCTTTAGAAGAAGCTCTTCTGGATACCTAGTTCTAGGCCGCGCAGCTCGGCTAGGCCGCGGAGGCGGCCGATGCCGGAGTAGCCAGGATTGGTTTTCTTGTTCAAATCGTCGAGCATCTGGTGGCCATGGTCGGGGCGCATGGGGATGCTGAGCTGACGGGTTTGCATGGCCGTGAGCAGCTCGCGCACCACGCTGAACATGTCCACGTCGCCTTCCAGGTGGTTGTCCTCGTAGAAGTCGCCCTCGGCGTTGCGGCGGGTGCTACGCAGGTGAATGAAGTTGATGCGGTCGGCAAACTGCTTCACCATGGCGGGCAAGTCGTTGCTCGGAATCACGCCGAACGAGCCAGTGCAGAAGCACAAGCCATTGCTCGGCGAAGGCACCGCTTCAAACAGCGCCGCCACATCGGCCGCTGTGCTTACCACGCGGGGCAAACCTAGGATGCTGTAGGGTGGGTCGTCGGGGTGAATGACGAGCTTCACACCTACTTCCTCGGCCACCGGCACTACTTGTTGCAGGAAGTAGATGAGGTTGGCTTGCAGCTTGGCCGCGTCAATACCCTCATAGGTATCGAGCGCCTGCTGGAACTGGGCCAGCGTGAAGCTCTCCTCGCTGCCAGGCAAGCCAGCAATGATGTTGCGCTGAAGCAGTTGCTTGTCGGCGTCGCTCATGGCGGCGAAACGCTGCCGCGCCTTCTCGATTTCTTTGGGCGTGTAGTCTTGCTCGGCGTTGCGGCGCTGAAGCAAGAACACGTCGAAGGCCACGAACGCGGCCCGCTCGAAGCGCAAGGCTTTAGAGCCATCGGCCACGGTGAAAGCTAGGTCGGTGCGCGTCCAGTCGAGCACCGGCATGAAGTTGTAGGTGACGATGTTGATGCCGCACTGAGCTAGGTTGCGCAGCGACTCTTGGTAGTTCTGGATATACGTCTCAAACTCGCCCGTTTGCGTCTTGATGTTCTCGTGCACCGGCACGCTCTCCACCACGCTCCACACCAGGCCGGCCGCTTCAATTTCGGCTTTGCGCTTCTGGATTTCCTCAACCGGCCACACCACGCCGTTGGGCAAGTGGTGCAAGGCCGTCACGACGCCAGCACAGCCGGCTTGCCGAATGTCGGCCAGACTAACAGGATCATTGGGACCAAACCAGCGCATGGTTTGCTGCATTGTGTACGCCATTTCTTTGCTACTCTTTTAAGTTAAACGCCGCCAAAAATGGAGAATCTGCGCAAGCACTCGACTGTGCCAGGCAAAACTCTTGGTCATGCGCCTCAATTACGGGGAATCATAACCCTGTAGAGACACCTACTTGTGTCTCGCCGTTGCTGATGTGGTTTATGCCGCGTTGATCGTTCAATGACGAGACACAAGTAGGTGTCTCTACGCTAAATAGCCCACGGCACGCGCGCAGCGCTAGCATTCAAGGTAAAAACCTTCTCCACGTCCAAATCGGGGTACTCACGGCTGGCGCGGTTATACAGGTTGAGGATGGTGTAGTTGCTGGTAGGCGCCACGTCTTGGCGGTCCATCTGCTTCTGCTTCAGTAAATAGGGCTGAAACCACGTCACGGCTTTGTGCAGACTGCGGCCATCTGGAGTGGTGTACTTCCAAAGGTCGATGTCGACTTTCTTGGCGAGAATCGCCAGCCGCACCCAGCCTTGTAGGTTCATGGTAGTGTAGTTCCAGGGGCGGGTGCGCTCCAGCTCCAGCGGCTGCGAGCCATCAGGCGCGAGCTGGAGCGACAAGCGCGGAATAGTGCGAGTTTCAATGGTCTTCTTGGCTAAGGCTTTGTCGCCGGTGAAGAGGGCGAAATCGACCACTTGCACGTCGTAGAAAGTGCCGTGGTTGTTCTTGTTGTTGCCTTCTTCCACTCCTAGCTTGCTGGTGAGCAGCCACGTGTTATAGTCTTTCAACCAAGCTTTTAAGCCGCTTACCAGCTTTTCGTTTACGCTTTTGCTGCCACTGAGCAAAGCCACCGCATCCGGTATTTCTACCAAGTTGCGGGTGGCGATGATGCCGTAGCTGCGGCCTTCCGAGGAGCCCGGCACGCCTTGACCGTAGTTCAGGTTGGGGTTCATGCGGGTGGCGGGGTCCAGGAAAAACGTGCGCAACAGCTTGGTGGCGTGCGCGGCATACTGCTCATTACCCGAAAAGTAATAGGCTAGCCCGAGCGTCTTCGCGTCTTTGCACACGCTACCTAGCTCTTCCTGGTCCTTCAGCTCCGTCGATTCTGGGTTGACCAAGCCGTCTTTGTTGATGTAGGGCTTGCCGTCGGGCTTATTGGGGTCGGGCCAGAAGTACGGGGCCTGCGAGATGAAGTCGTGCTTGTCGCCACTAGGCGGCAGTTTGGTTTTAGACGTGACGGTGTACGGGCCGCGACCTAGGGCTTTGTCGGCGTCACTCAGCAGCGTTTTTACTTGTTGCACTTCCGTTGCGCCGCCTTTCGTGTAGGCCGCTTTGTAGGCCGCCATTTGTGCAGCGTCGAGCAACAGAAACTGACTTTGAGGCGCCGGATAGGCTGCCGCCGCGCCGATCCACAGGAACAGCGCGAGGCAACCTAGCCACCGTTTACAAGAATGACGCATTAAAAACCAGGATTTTGGGTCAGGTTCGAGTTAAGCACTACCTCCGTTTGTGGGATGGGGAACAGCAGGAAGTTGTCGTTGATGTCCCGGTTGAAGATGGCTTTTTCCACCTGCTTTAAGCGGTTCAACCGAATCAGGTCGTAGCGGCGGTGGCCTTCGTCGCACAGCTCCCAGGCCCGCTCCTGCACCAGCAAATCCACGAAGGCATCTTTGGATGTAGCCGTCGTGGGCAAGGGAGCTAGGCCGGCGCGCTGCCGCACGCGGTTGATGCCTTGGTACTTCGTAGCATCGCCCGCGTTGATATTGTTAATGGCCTCCGATTGCATCAGCAGCACGTCGGCGTAGCGCGTAACTAGCCAGTTGACGCGCGAGTCGTTGCCGATGCGCTTGTCGTCACGAAATTTGTTGAAGTAGTACTGCGGCAGCGTAGTAGTGCCCGCCTGGTTGCTCAGGTTCCAGGCCTTGCGCACGTCATTGTTGGCGTACGACCGCACAAACCAGTCTTCGGCTGTGAACGAGGCAAAACCACCTAGGGCCGCCGGCAGGTTTTGGCGCACAATGATGTTGCCCACGTTCGGCGGCAGGTCAAACTGCACCGAGAAGATATGCTCCGGCCCGTTCTCTCTGTCGGGCAGGAACACGTCGCCGTACACGGGCACGAGGCTGTACACAGTGGAGTTGATCACGCGGTTGCAAGCGTCCAACGCGTCTTGGTTATCCGTGCTCTTGGCGTCGGTGGTGCTAGCCCGCGTCAGGTACACTTTGGCGAGCATGGCCGCTGCTGCGCCGCTCGACACGCGGCCTTTATTGGCGGCCGGAATCTGATTTTCTTTTAGACAGTTAGCCTCCGCAAACTTCAGATCGTCAATGATCTGGTCGTACACCTGCGCTTTGGGGGTGCGCGTGGGGCGAATGTCGTCGTTGGGGCCTTTGATGGGAGCTAGGATCAGAGGCACGTCGCCGTAGGAGCGCACCAGCTCGAAGTAGCCGAGGGCGCGCAGGAAGCGGGCATTGCCGAGAATGTTGTTCTTATTGGTCTCGTTCATGCTGATGGGCGGCACCTTCTCAATCACGTCGTTGGCCCGACTGATCATGCGGTAAAGATTTACCCACCAGAAGCTTATCTCGCCGTTGTTGGCGGTATAGGAGAAGCGACTAAGCTCGGCCCGGTCGCCGGTGGTGGCGCCCACTACCGTCATGTAGTCGCCGGGTAGCTCCGTGACGAGCCACACGGTGCGGCCGTAGAGCGTTTGGGCCTGCATGGTGCTGAATACGCCGTTCAGGCCCGCAATAGCGTCGCTCTCGTTTTGGTAGAAGTTGCTGGAAGTAAGGAAGTCATAGGGCTTTTCCTCCAAGAATTTCTCGCAGGAAGTGAAGAGACCTAGGGTGCACAGGCTGAGAAGAAGAATCTTCTTTTTCATGGTCATAAGTATTGAAAGCTAGCCAGTTAGTTAAAAGCCAATCCGGACGCCGCCGATAAAGGTGCGGGTGTTGGGGAAGGCATTGTAATCGGTGTTCAGGCTCAGACCCGAGTTGCCGAATGAGTTGACTTCCGGGTCGTAGCCGGAATACTTGGTCAGCGTAATCAAGTTCTGACCAGTCACGTAGATGCTGGCCGATTTCACCGTTTTGGTAATGGCTTTAGGCACCGGTATCGTGTAAGTAATTGTGGCCGTTTTCAGGCGGGCGAAGCTGCCGTTCTCTACAATATCGCTCGTGATGCCCGTGTTGCGGCGCACCACGCTGTTGGCCTTCGGAATGGTATTACTGGTGCCGGGCCCGGTCCAGCGGTTGACCACTGTTTCCAATTTGTTGGTGGTCGTGAAGCCTGATTCCAGCTCGTAGCGGTTCAGGTTGAGCACGTCGGTGCCCTGCACCCCCTGGATAAAGATGCTCACGCCCACGGGGCCAAAGTTGAAGTTGTTGGTAACGCCGTAGATAAACTTCGGTTGGGCCCGCCCGATGATGACGCGGTCATTGGCGTCAATTTTCTTGTCGCCATTCAGGTCGGCGTACCTAGGGTCGCCGGGGCGCACCAGGTTGGTGATGCCGCTGGTCGTAATTTCCTCTGGCGTTTGCCAAATGCCCTGGAATACGTAGCCGTAAAACGAGCCGATGGGCTCCCCTACGCGCAGCACGCTAGTCGCGCCGGTGGCGCCGGGGAAAATGCTCGTGCTCGACTGCCCCACAAACCGCTGGTACTCCCCATTGAGGCTAACCACTTTGTTGCGGTTTAGGGAAAAGTTCAGGTTGGTGTTCCAGGAAAACTTGCCCCCATCGAAGTTCACGGTGTTCAGGGCAAACTCGAAGCCCTTGTTTTCTACGCTGCCCGCGTTTTGCAGAATGTTAGAGAAGCCTGTCGTCTGCGGAATCGAGACTTCCAACAGCAGGTCTTTGGTTTTTTTATGGTAGTAATCGGCCGTGATGCTGATGCGGTTCTTAAACAAAGCTAGGTCAATACCGAAGTCCACCGAAGCGGTTGATTCCCAGCTCAAATCGGGGTTGGGCACGTTGGAGGGAGCTAGCCCCACTAGGCGCGTGGCGCCGGAGGTGTACGCGTTCAGCCCGTAGCGCCCCAGCGACTGGTACGAACCAATTTCCTGGTTGCCGGTGATGCCGTAGCTAGCCCGCAGTTTCAGGTCGCTGATGGTCGGGACACCCTGCATAAACTTCTCATCAATGAGGCGGTAGGCAAAAGCGCCCGATGGGAAGTAGCCCCACTTGTTGTTCGGCCCAAACCGCGAAGAGCCGTCGGCACGCATCGTGAACGTGAAGAGGTAACGCTCAAATAAGCGGTAGTTTGCCCGCCCGAAGTAGGAAGCTAGGGTGTTTTGGTTTTTGCCGGAAGTGGGCGTTAGCACGTTGGCCCCGATGCCGATGTTGTCGCTACCCAGAGCGTTGGTGAAGAAGTTGTTGGCCTGGGCGCTGTAGTTTTCGTTTACAAACTGCTGGAAGGTCAGACCCGCCACTACGTTCAGGGCGTGGTTGACGCCGAGCTTGCGGTCGTAGGTCAGCGTGTTTTCGTTGAGCCAGCTATAGTTATTGTTCGAGGCCTTCGTGGCGGATCCGTTGGTGTTCTGGCCTACATACACCGTGGAAGGAATGAACTGGTTGCGCTGATTGCTGAACAAGTCGGCGCCGCCCGAAATCCGCAGCTTCAGCCCTTCCACAATCTGGTACTCGCCGGCTACGTTGACCAACGCGCGCAGCGTGGTGCGGGTGTCTTTGGCATTTTCGGCGTAGGCCACCGGGTTGCCGGCAATCTCGACGGCGGGCAGCGGCTGGTTTTGAAAAGTATAGTTGCCAAATTCGTCGCGCACCGGCTGGATGGGGTTGAAGCGCAACGCATCTAGCAGCACGCCCCCGGCACTACCGCCGTTGGTATTCACCGTGGTGAGCCGCTGTTGTGTGCGAGCTAGCTGACTCGAAAAATTGACGTTGATCTTGTTGCTGACCTTCTTATCGAGGTTCAGGCGTACCGTGCCGCGTTTGAAGCCCGAGTTGATAACAATGCCTTGCTGGTCAAAATAATTGAAGCTCAAATTGTAACGCGTTTCCTCGTTGCCCCCGTTGAAACCGAGCTGGTAGTTGCTCTGGCGGCCTTGCTGAAAAATAGCGTCTTGCCAATCGGTACCTTTACCTAGGGCCGCAATCTGGTC
>Ga0325401_1002841_pt1 | contig 15557 bp, 5 predicted proteins | sample PopdelMetagenome_FD_205666 | JGI IMG/M metagenome (GOLD analysis project Ga0325401, IMG submission 205666) | Populus deltoides microbial communities from Bellville, Georgia, United States - Xylem-PdKOR-R2 | ecosystem: Host-associated > Plants > Phyllosphere > Stem > Wood/Secondary xylem | place...
CCATAACATAAACTATGGATGAGGAGTAAAAAAGAAAAACAGTAAGAGAAAGAAGATGTAGTAACAAAAAAGCATTCAGTCCATTTTTCTACTTATTTTCATTGTTAGAGAGACAAGGTTGAGTTCATCGGGGAAAAGGAAATATCAACTCGACAATGCAACACTAAATTATTTGAAAAACAAAAGGTTTAGAAAGAAGATACATACCAAACTCTGCTTCAAGGCCCCCACTATAGCATCTTCATCAGCATCCAAAGACATTATCAACCTAGCTAAAGTTGGAAGTGCATATTCTATATGATGAGAGCAAAACAAAAATAAGATTCCTCCACAGAATAGAGCATCTCTATTCTTCAAAGATCTAAATTAGGCATCTTCCGTTGCTTCATTCTGCAAAAGTTTCTTAGTCTGAACCAACAATTCTTGGTTTACTCTCCTCAAATCCATAAGTTGTTGTAACTCAACTTCAAGGCTGGCTGCACCCCCACTAATCTGCACTGCTTCCACGTCTTCTTTAGATCTGTTGGAAGCGTAAAGTTCTTCCAAAGAAAGAATTGAATCTGGCAGGTCCATTTCTTTGAGCCTTACTTGAGTTAGCTCACTCCCTTGTTGCAATTTTTCAGCTTGTGTCCCGATAATATCGTCAACCATTTCAGTGTACCTTGAAAGAGCTTTTAAGATTTCTTTAATTAGGTTTTCTTTAACTAGGTCTTCTGCTTGTTATGTCTTCAGTTCTTCACGTTTTGGCCTTTTAACTTTAAAACACCAAAACGACACCGTTTCTCGTATATATATTAAAAAAATAAGGCCGGGTCTCAGCCGGGTTTACCCGAGTCGGCCCACCGAGTCGACCGGGTTTCGTCGGGTCAAATCCTTGGCTGTTTTTTACTTAGACCTGGCCCGGCCCCAAGCCCGGGTCGGCCGGGTCTCGGGTCGACCCGCCGGGCCGGGCTAGGTTTCAAAACTATGATTAGTACTACTCGAAAAACGGAGAGATTCCCTAGTAAATTGTGTGCTATGAAATTTTGGTAGTTGCTAGTTTATTTTGTTGGCGCCACCAGAGCGGTATCGTTTTTAAAATCTATTTTTATTTAATTTTATAAATATTAAAATAATTACTTCAAAGAAATTGAGTAATTGAAATTATAAAGTAAAAATTGTATTTATTCTATTAAAACTCTGTGTTCTTATTTATGCTTCTTTTTTTTTTAATTTGACATAGACATGACTTCTCTTTTTTTTTTTTATGAACATCATTTGTTTTTTAAATACAAACTTAAAACAATTAAAATAACAAAAAAAAGACAAAACTCTCCTTTCCTTATTCATTCATTTTTTATTTTGGTGAGCAAAGGTTTTTTTTCTTCAGGAAATTAGTTCTCCCTAACAAAACTTATCATAATCCATAAAGTAATTTTCAATCAAGAAATAATTAATAATATTTCGACTTTTCTTATGCAACTAAATCATAAAAATAAATTTAAAAAAATTCAGGTGTTCATAGGCCTAGAAGAACATGCATTCTAATTTGATTATGTATTTTTTTTTAAATAATATAAGAAATGACACGCTGTTTTTTAGTTTATTTTTTCAGTTATTTTTACGGAAAAAATTCAGTCCAAGTTTTAAATCTCTAAAATCTAATTTTGAATTTGTTTTTACTTATTCTAGGAATCATCGAGAATTAATTCAATTTTTGGTTCATATACGTGGATTTGCCCATAGATTCCTTGTTTGTTTTTGCGTTGCAAAAGTGTTTTTGAAAAAATTTAAAATTTTTATATTTTTTTTCTTTGCTTTAAATTAATAATTTTTTAGTATTTTCAAATCATTTTGATGTGCTGATATCAAATATAATTTTTAAAAAATAAAAAAAATTATTTTAATATATTTTTAAATAAAAAACATTTTAAAAAATAATTATAGCCATACCCTAAAATGGCTCGAAAGCTACGTGAATTGACTCGAAAGCTACGTGAATTGATGCTTTAATAATTTGATGCTTCGTCTTTCTGTTAACCAATACGAGAAACAGGTTCCTGGTCCTGGGGAGCTAATTAGTCAACACTTCAATTGCCATAGCTCAAAGCTATGAAATGATGGATGTTTCATAGGTCATCTTCAACCTCTACGGGCAAAACATATATCGCTTTCTCATGGTAACTATTACACTAAGCCAAGCAATCCTCTCGATAGAATATTAGGGTTTTGTAAATTATTGGCTGATTAATATATACCAAGGTGGCCCACGAATTATATGTGCCTTTACAAATAATATTATGTCAAGATCTTGAGTAAAACAACATTGCCAAGACAAGACAAGACAAGACGCTTTTTCTAAAATAGCGGGAGAGTAATTTGTTTTTGAATTCTTAAGATTTTCATGCAACGATCGAAACTCCTTCTAAAATTGATGTTAATTAGGGTTTGTTGGAGCAAGGAAATACATGTAATGAAGAAAAAAATGACTAAAATCTTTGTGTACTATGAAATATGCATAGGAAAAGAATATTAATGATACATGAGATTGTTTGAGCTCAAGAATAAAAGAATATTCATGGAATTACCTCAAACCCCATAAATGCACTATAATTATAAAAACAAAAATAAAAAAAGATAAGTGATGTATTGCAGAGTCAAGACACAAAACACTATGGATTGAAATAATATGATCATGCTTTTGCTCTTCTAAAAAAAATCTAACAAAGCTTGCTTCGGGGATAATAACATTTTTTCCAAAGGGTTCATTGTACATTACAAAATTGATTGGAGGCAAATTAGTTTGCATATATTTTTTTAGCATAGTGAGGTGAATTTTTTTACCCTTAAAAGTAAAAGATATATATATATATATAGCTTTCACAAAGGGGATTTTTTGTCTTTTTATTTTTTATGAATAGTAAATTTATGAAATTACCCTTAAAAGTAAAAAATATAAATTATCATGCAGGGGAAATGTTGTATTTTTCATTTTGGCTTTTTAGTTATAATCAATTTGACAAATGAAAAATTAGGTCTTTTAATAAATACAAAAAAAGATATTTTAATTAAAAAAAAAGAGGGAGGCGTGTGGGAATCCCATATTTTTCTATTAGCGCGCGTGGTGGCGATGAAATTTTCTCATTGACCCCTCTATCTCTAGCCAGCACGTGTGATTTCATTACCTCTAGTTTAGCATTAATGGTCATTTCTTTTTCTTCTTCTTCTTTTTTCCTCCTCATGGAAAGAATAAGAGAAATTGATCAAATAGCTAAGCAACACAAATTTTTTCGCTTATTGGCCAAGTAACACAATTTGATACATGTCACAATTATTAATATTGAATTTGTAAGATTTTTTTAATGTATTGGTATTGTTGTACTCGAAGCTTTGATATGTCTTCAAAGTCTTTTTTTTCTTTCTTTTTTTTTTCTCTCTTGCCTCTCCTCATTATAATTACTCAATTGCTTTTAGATGAAGAGTGTGGTTCACTTCGAGAATTGTTCGTAACCCTTTTTAATGTTATTAGATTCATTTCTTCGAGAATTTTTTAATAGTACTGGTGATGTTATAATCAGAACTTCAGTACACTTCCGGGCTCTATTTTTTTCCTCCTCTCTCTCCCTTCAAGTTTAAGCAATTTTATTTTAACAATTTCTCTAGAAGTCATCATTCTCAATTATGACTTCTTATAAAATCACTATTCACAACCTCATATGTATCTAATTATGTTATTTTGCTAATTTTTTTAATATATTATTACACTAATTTTTTTAAACAAATCTAATTTAAAAAATAAAATAAAAATCAAGCAATAGTTAAGTCATTGAATTTTAATTAGGATCAACTCACAACATAAAACTCTATACGAGAGCATATACCATGAAAAACATGTTTAAATGTCTCTCAAAATTTAAAATTTAAATTTAAATTTATTATTCAACACTATATTATAAATCATACCGGTGGACTTCTAAGATTTTATTAAAAAGCATATCATAAAACTTTTCTTAAAATCTTACATAAACAATTTAAATCTTTGATTATATATATATATATATATATATATATATATATATATATATATATATATATATATAATGTTTTGTCTAGTGTATACTCGACTATTTTAATATAAAAAAAAGTTTTCTTTCATTTCCATCCAACTTTTATAATATATAATGTAACTGAAAAGTTATTCCATTAGGGAAGGATTATTGTTTGTTTGTTGGTAGCCATTGGTGGAAATAAACATTTAAGACGCAATGTGAGGGGACGATAAAGCCAACATATATACAGTAACATGATGGATTGGTTTTACTGAACAAAAGTAGAATGGATTAGTAGGATCCACATCAGCATCCAAAAGCCATGGCTGCTAAGTGCCCTAAAATAATATACAAGAATAATTATATTTATAGTGATGTAATCCAAAACATATGAATAATTCTTTTTTTTTTTTATCTTTTAAATAAGTTAAATTTGTTATGATTAAATTTTACACATTAGGTATTATATTGATGTGATCACTCTAATAGCTTCTTTTTTTTTTTTTTATAGAGTTTGGTGTTAATTTATATGCCTTGTAGCTTATCAGTTGATTATATATGACATTACCTTTGTTTATGTAAATATATTTAATTTATTAATAAACAATTATTTATCTTTAACATTCATCAAATATTTGATTAATAAATCTATAGTAAAGATAAAGTTATTGGGACAAAAATGTTCTGCAAATAAAATTACAAAGTTGTTATAATTATGAGATTTCTATTGCATCAATGCATTGTTCCTAAAATATTCATAGTTAATGCTCTATTATGACTAGATATTAATTAGAGTTATTAAGACTCATACATATTATGTTCTTTTCTTTGTGAAATTAATGAAATAGTTGTTCTCATAAGTTAAGATATGAGAGATACCTAGAACTAATATGTAGGTGCTTGTCAGATGACATGTTCATTAAATTGACTTGCATGATAATTTTATATGAAGAGAGCACTTGTGTCTATGATAGAGTTTATGTGACGGTTGTGTAAGTGATCCTTAGACTTGAGATCACTAAGTTATCTTATATAAGGAATGTTATGTATTGATCTTGCTACACTTTGTCCTAATAAAGGGTAACAAATGAGTAGATATTGAGTGTAACATGAACTATATGAAGGTATTTAAGTAATTAAGAGAAGATTCATCACTCTTAGTGAATTAGAAAAAATATTTCATCTATTCTTAAATAGTATTGATTGCAAATCCTTGCGCAAGGTGGAGTGAGATTTGCAAATAGTTTCAAATCTTATTCAAAGAATTAATGACTATGGTGTTAAAAACAAATATGATTTGATATGATAGACACATTTCATGCTTTAATGTCTAAATCATAACACTGTTGATGAAGATATAATAATTACACTAAGAAACTAGTCACTGAAATGTTAAGTCAAACCACTCATAAAGAAAAGCACATATGATTTTTAGGTAATCTTTGTATAAATCCTAAGCATCCTTATATTTATCTAACGGGATCCTTGAGACTTCCAAAAAAATTTTAAATTTATTATTTTCGTTGTGTTTATGTGTTTTGTGAAACCTAACATTTGGAGCTCCATTGATAACAATAAGTATACATATGGTTTAACCTTATGTAAACTCCAAATCTATACATCGATTATTAATTGAGTTCCAAAATTAATTTAGTTTCAAATCTATCCTTATAGCCTTTGAGCTTTGACATTCTTTGTTTTTGACTAATAGCATAGACTTTTTTTCTTGAATCCTTTATATTTTATTTTTAAATTTTAATTACAAATTATTAAAATAAAATAACTTAGAATATATTTAGGATATTATTACATTAGATACTATTCAATTTTGAATTTATTTTTAAATAAAATTATAATTTTTTTAATATTAACAAACACCTTTTTTATATTGTCCTTCGTGATTATTATTATTTTTCAAAAGTTTAATCAAAATATATGATTCAATTTGATATTTCTTTTCAGATAAAATTCTAGCATTTGTTTTTTTTTTTTTTAATAAAAGGAAAGAAGGTTGGCCAGCTACGAAGTATTGGGCTATTGGCTAAACAATACAAAGTTTTATTCATTGAATCTTTATCCTTTGAGGTATTTGTTTCACTGAATAATACCATTTAAGATAAGCAAAAGTAAACTCTCTTACGATGGAAACTAAAGAAAAGGAGTTAATATACTTTAGATCAAGCTTATCTAAAATGTTGGATGATTTGTCTTTTAATATAAGGATTAATGAATCATGATTAAAAAAAAAAATTAATACAAAAGGCAGATTGGTTGTCTACATCTTCTCACCATTTAATATTTAGGACCTCAAAATATATTTATAGAAAGGGAAGAAATTTTAATTAGCTGAGAACTTCTAAACCCTCATGTAAATGTAGGATCAAATGTTTAACCCGACAAGTAATAGAAAATAAAAAAAATGAATAATTGATATAAATAATAGAGAATATGTTATGAAGTGAAGAGAATGGTCTCCATGATTAAATATAAAAGTATTGATAGGTTTCTACTTGAATTATAATTTTAGTTTAAAATTCATAATGACAACAAAATTGGTAATTGGTTTTAATGGATAAAAATATAAGAAAAATGAAAAACTAATCCCAAATAATTAGTGAGATAATAAAGAATAAAGAATAGGAAATTATAGTAGAACAACAAGGCAAGAGTGAAGGTGTAAGCACCAGTGAAAAATCAGCAACGTTATTGTTAAACGATAATAAGCTGATAAAGAAATAAAGTGAGAAAACATATAAAATAAGTATATGTGAAGTAAGAAAATGATCTCAAGGGTTTAGAGGAATAATTGATATGATTTACGTATGGATTGAATAAGAAAATCCTGATTTTTGATAAAAACAAATCACAAACTAATCAATTTTACACTATCGAGCATAACTTTCAATTCGACTGTCAGATATAACTGAAAGTTTTGCATAGAGTATCTTGAAATGCTGATCTACCTTAGGTTATAGTTTTAGTTAAATCACAATTCAGAAAGGCTTTGAAACTTAGGTCGACAGATGGGTAGTTTGTTAGAAAAATACATAAAGACATAAATAAGTGATATAATTATAAACTAGAATAAAATTAGCCTATAAAAGGCTGTTTCTAGCCGGTCATAATTTTAAATGAGAAAAGATGAAAGTTTTTTTTTCTACCTTAATTTTGATAGAAATTCATAAACATTGGTGAGATTAAATGATATTATAGTGAAATTGTGGATGAAACACTATTTATATAAGGTTTTGAGTGAAATCAAGGAGGAATCTAAGAAGAAAAAAAAGAGTTATAAAGCTCGAAAGGAAGAAACTAGAAAGTTAAAGAGAAAAAGAAGGAAGTGAAAAAACCTTATTTTTTCTTGATCCTTTCCCTTGATTCTTTGTTATTAGAAGGTAATAGACCTTGTTCTATGGTTGATTTAAGTTTTTATTGAGTTTTGAAGTATATTGTACTGTGATTCCATTATGGAAAGTTAGGGTTTGAAAGATGAGTTATTTTAAATGATAATTCTGATTTAATTAAGTGTTAAAAAAACAATGGGTATTGTGGAATTAATCTAAAATTTAAAGAAAAATACATGTTTCTCTTTAAAGGAAATTTTGGCCAATGGTTGAATAAGAGGGATTAGGATTGTTTAGTCTAAATTGATATGGAAATTGTGATTGATTATGTTATATGATATGTTTAATGATTGGGTATAAAGCTAATTGAATGAAAATTTGAAGAAAAACCTATGTTTCACTAGGTGTGAAGTTTCAACCTAGACTAATAAAATGAAAATAAACTTTGTTGATTTAATTTTTGTGATAATTGGATTCATTTGTGTTAGGTAAAGTATAAAAATGAATTGGTAAAGTGAAGTTAATAAGAATTTTATTATGGGCGTGTTGTGGTGAAAAAATACCCCCAATTAAAATTGATGAATATTTAGAATAACTTTGAGAATTTTTTGGTCACCTCCTGATATTTAAATACTAGTCTCACTTGGAGGTTCAATATTTATACTATAATATTAACCATTAATCTTCATGAATTAAAATTTTATTGATTATTGGAATTTAGTTAAATTCTGATGGATTCAATAAACCGATTATTAAATCCAAAATGCATGCAAAAAATAAAATAAAACATACCATGTATTTTATTTTTTAAGAAAAATATATAATTTTTTGTATTTTTGAGAGGCTTGACCGTATGTAACACGCAAAAAAACATTGTATTTTGTAGACTTCTTGAAATAAAAACTACAAAAAAAAATCTAAAGGGATTTTGCAATACACATCCTTAAACAAAATATTCAATTAAAATCAATCCAAATAAAGACTGATCTGATTTTTTTTACCCAACTGGGTTAACCCAGAAATAGTTGACTTGATTGGGTTGACCTAATTGGGTTGACTTAGAAACAAACCAAAAAAGCATAACCAAAACCAAAACCAAAACAAATCAAACTTCACAAAACTTAAAAATATTTCAGTCAAAATGGATCAAACACATGAAAGACAAAAAGAAATGAAGAACATTCATCGGCACCTCTATAAACACAAGTTTGAATCCAGACTAGATCTCAAACAATGAGGGGCATGATTTTGTTCATAATCATGCATAGAGCAAGAATCAGGGATTTGTTTGCTTTAATTATCATCAAATTAACACGATTTTACCAAAATAAATTTCGGTTCAAAACCAAAACTCTAAGATTAAAACCCACTAAAACATGTTATTGATGCATAAAACTTCTAGATTATTTACTAACAATGACAGACGAACTTGCGTAAATTGGAATTTAATTAAAATGAGCTCTAAAAGAAGTACATAAGGAAAGATTCATCGGATGAATCTATAGAAACCAAAACCTAGTAAACCGTGAAAACCAAAACAAACCCAGAATGACCATTTTGAGCCTTTAAAGCATGCTTTTCTTATTCCCAAGGACCACATTATCAATGATGTGGACCAAAAAATAAACAAAACTAAAAAAAAATGCATTGATTTTCAATACTAAAAACTGCCAACTCAAACAAAAGGCATGCTTGAACAATCTGAGCTTCAAAATTCATCCTTTTCATTCCAAAAGACTAAACCATGAATCCAAAACATGGAACCATCCCTTCATTCATAGAAAATACCCACTTTTAAGACAAAAACACTCTTTGCTGCCACTTTTGACACTCATCAAATTAAAACAACATGCAATGTAATGTGTAATGGTAATCATTAACATGTCAAAACATTCAAAACTTTGCATTGAACACTAGAAATCAATCTCGTAGGCCTTAAGTACTCCATTTTTAAGGTTTGAATATATATACCTTCTAAGCTTAAAAATATTCAAATTTGAATCGACTTTTGATATTGCCTTCCTTTTCCTTTATCTTTAGACTTAACAAAACAAAGTTGAAGCTTCAAAGTTCTCCTAGATTGAATTTCTTGCACTTTAGCCAAAATTTCTTTCTTCTTCTCTATTTTTCTTACTTTTTGCCCCCTTTTATTTTGCCTCTCTGCTCTTGGTTACCTTTTATTTTATAGGCAGATTCATAGCTTCTAAATAGGTTTGTTAGGGTTTTAATAAACTAAAACTAAGCTAGTTTTGCCATAGAATCAATGGTTTTGTGTTTAGGTGGTTTTGTAAGAAACTTAGAGCTAATGTGAGGTGTTTTTAGCTTTTAGATCTAGAGATAAGGGTTTTAAATCCTTGATTAGAACTCTCTGGGGGGTTTTAAAGTGGGAACACACGAAAAAGTTAGGTGGTTTTATGCAAATAGGTGTTTCGATCAAGGCTGATTGGGTTGGTAACTTTTATGACTTTGCTATAGCAACTCTAACGTCAACATTGTCTGAGACCACCTGACTTGGTTGAGGGGGTGAATACCTTTCGATCGAATCTATTCTTGTTTAATTTGGAGGTCTGTAGCCACATTCAATCGTTTAAAAGTGGCAACTCAAACAGCATGACAACTGAAACTGTAATGATAGCTGACTAGGGATAAGAAGTTATAGAGATCAATAAAGAATATAAGATATAAACATTTGATTTTAAAGACATGGAGTTCTAGAGGGGGTGTTTCTCAGTTGAATGGTGGTGGTTGTAGTCTCTGAAGTGATCGAAAACGTCACATTCATTTGCTTGAAAGTGCCCACTCGATCAGCCAAAAACTCAAGAAAAAGATGCATAATATCCTGAATGATGCTGTTTTGGCTAAACCTTATAGATTAGGGTTTTTTGATTTGAGATTTTATAATTTTTAATTTCTAATTTGATCCCTATTCTTTCAATTTTGTTTAATTTTACCCTTAATTTCTCCCTAAACTCCTAATTTCATGCAATTGCATCCTTGCCAGATTCAATTGCCAGCCTTAAATTGGAGCGTCTTTTAAAAGTTTGTCCTTCATCTCTATTTTTTCAAGTGGACCCTAGATGACCATTAAATTTTCAATTTTCTTCGATTTGATCCCTAATTTCACCGATTTCAGTCCCCGAAGTTGAGCCCGTTTTGCAAGTTGGTTCTTGTTTCATAAATTATTCACTTAAGTTCCTAATTTCTTACTAGACTTTGAATTTTATGCAATTAAGCCTTTTATTTGACCAATTAAACTTTTCAAAGTCCAATTTGAGTCCCCAAACTTTGATTTGTTTCAATTAACATCCAAATTGACTCTAAAAGATGATTTCCCTTGCGATTAAGTCCTTAATAAATTTAATTAAACTTGTCAAAATTTCAATTGAGTCCTTAAACACCCAAATAAAGTATTTTTACTAATAGGCCTCTTTGTTAATCAAAATTTAGGTTGTTAATTTTGCCAAATCTCGAACATTGTGGTTTGTCAACTTTTACTTGGTATTTTGGTCTTTCACCAACAAACTTGGGCAGTCTTTTTTAGGCTTTCTTCATATGTATTCCATTGTAGATATTTTTTATTTTTTTCTCTAATTTTTGGATTTTTTAAAAAAAGGTAGCAACATATGGTTTGATCAAAATTAAGAATATAAGAAAACAAAATTATTGTCTTGATTTGATATGATATTTATGTTAAATAGGGAGTTTCATATGTGTTTGCATGGTTAAACTACTAATACGTTTGAATGGAAACTCATGGAAACCATTTTTGAAGTTTTGGTCACATTGAAAAGAAAAGGGGTGGACTTATTGAATCATATTTTTTTAGTGTGAAAATATGTGTTGATATGTGTTTGGATGTAATTGAAATAACTTATCAAAGTGAGAAACAAAAGACAACATATGGTTAACTAAAGAAGGACTTTTGGCTGAAATTCCCTACATATATGGAAGGATCCAATTTTTTTATTAAATCCTTTTGGAATTGTTGTTAATTGAGGATTTAAATATATGAACCTTTAAGAATAAATATGGCCATAAAAGTTTGAATGTATAGGAAAATTTAATATTTTCTTGTTAATGCCTTGAAATATGAATTTATTTGGAAAATTAAAATTAAGTATAAGATGGTTGACATGGTTATAATGATGGTATCCTTATTGGTACAAAGGTAAATACTAGATCAAGACAGCATCATAGAGCAACAATACAAGTATAGGCTCATAGTAGGTGCCTTGTACCTTCTCTGCTTTTAGGATATCTCAAGTAGATATAAGTAAAAATCTTTAAATGCATATACTTATACATGTATATTTCAAGAATGATTTAATACACTAGTTATTTGAAAGTAGCTAGTGAGTTCTGTTAAACTAATGATTGCGATATTTAATAACCTAGTTGTTTGGAAGGAGCTAGTGGCGTTAATGAGACTGATGACAATGATATTTAATAGACTAGCTGTCCGAAATGAGTTAATGGTGTTAGTGAGACTAATGACCAGGATAATTAGATTGACTAGTTTACCTGAGGGGAACAAAGAGCGTTAATGTGACTGACTGCCGGGATGATTGATTGACTAGATGCTCTAAAAGGAGTTAATGGTGAGATTGACTTTCTTGGATTATAGTTTAACTAGTTGTTATAATTAAAGCTAGAAGTGCCATTGAATTGACTTGTCGATTTCTTTATGAAAAAGTTTGGATAATCAAAGTGTTAATTGATAAGGGAGGGGATATGTTTTTGAGATATCAAGAATTTATACAAGGTTTGATTAGTTGCTTGTGAGTTTGTTGGTAGATGATACTAGTGTGATTGATATTAGAATTACAATATTGCTCAAAAGAATAAAAGTTAAAGAATAGGTTGACGAGGGAAAACAATGGCGAAAAGAACTTGAATGTTTTAAGAAAATACATATCTAGTTTTGAAAAAAGCCAAAAGAAGGAATTAGAGTTGTGTAAGAATGGAATATCAAGGGATTAGTACAATAAATGAATAGAGAAATCCAGAGGAAAAGGGTATCCAAAAGAAGTTGGATAGTAGAAACAAGGATCAAATTAGTAAATACAACCTCGAAGTACTAGAGGTTAATTAAATAAAGGAATTGTAAATATGCATGACATGAGTTAAGAAATGGGTTTGACAGCTCATTAGAGGTTGGACAAATGACAATTGATAATCTAATTGTATTAGAATATTAGTTGATTTAGCAACAAAGTTAAGTGTGATTTAAGGTTATTCCTACAGTATGTTTAAGTGCAAAAGAAATGTCATTTGATTAAGCATCAAATGAATTTCAAGTTTATCTATAAGGCAATATTAAGGCATGATTCAAAAGCTATTTCTATAGTGTAATGTATAAGGTTTAAAGATGGCTTTGGAACCATATTGAGGTTGTGTCTAAAGGGTTGTTTGACTGCTTAATGAAAGAAATGAGGATCATTTTAAGGGCTTTTGGGCAATAAAATTGCATTAATTTACGAAATTGTTGAGTTAGTTTTAGGGTACTATTTTGACAAATGAGATATGGATCTAACATTAAAAAAGGGATGTAAATCATGTGATAGATATTTCATGGTTAGTGGGTATAGCCAACTACTTGAGACTCTGATTAAAATTTCTAGTAACTGTAAGATCACACACACGATGGTACTTGTTCTTTGAGGAACTATATGATGTATGTCTGAAGGACAGACTTACTGTAATCTTAACATGATGATGAAAGATAATGTCACAAAAGAATAAAATATGTAATGAACCTTTAAGAGGGGATCCAGAAAGCATGCCTTCGAATGACCATGAGTATGAGGCGTGATTTTAGAGAAGTTACACTTTTTAATTGTCTTGAATAGAAAAACATACAATATGCATGTTGAATTGATATTTATGTACAATTTCTTAATGATAGTATTAAGATAAGGAAATAAAGGATTATGTTGCTACCCAATTTTTTACCCATCTTTTTGATAAAATTTTTGAAATGTTAAAAAATAGCAAAAAAAAAAAACATTGAAAATCCAAAAAATAAGTTTTTTAATATATTTGCATCGTTTTTAGCATTTTTAGCATCGTCTTAAAAGAATTTAAATTTTCAAAGGTTTTTGGAACGCGTTTGACTTTTCACATGTCTTTTTTAAAATCATTGATTTTCCTCATTGATTCGACGTTGATATTGCTCGTTTTCAAAAAATACAAAAAAAATTAAGAAAAATTAAATTTACAAAAAAAGAAAGTTGAGGGACCAATTTTGAGGCCCAAGCAACATTTTGCCTATAAATATTGGTCTTCAACACACACATAAGTGGAGAGGGCAATTTTGCAAAAAGGGCGAAACCACAAAAAACCCTAAAAACTTAACTCTTTCTCCCCACTCACCCAAGCTGCCGCACAAAGCCACCCCCTGCAAAAAAAAAAACCCTTCTTCTTCTACTGAGCCGCTGCCCCCCGGACTCCTTTCTCCCCTTCACAGCTCCTCTCCCAACTACTCTCCTCACTCCCTTCTCCCCCTCACGGCTCCTCCCCCCGGCTTGAATATTTCTCCTCTCACTGCCGAACACAGGACATCGCCTCAACACAGCCAAGACAACCGCTTCACCACCATCTCCCACGCCGGGCAAGCCCCTCCACCAGCCGCTCGCTTCAGACCGACCGTCATCGTCCCCCATAGCAGCTCGGGATCTGTCCTTTCCTCCTATTCAATCGCAGTAATCGTCTCGCAGCTTCTCCATCCGAAGCTTCCCCCTCAGCAGCCTCTTCTTTGGCGGTTCCCTCAATAGCAATGACCAAAACAACAACTCCGCCAACCACTTAAAGCGAAGAAAAAGACGACAAAACCCAGAAAAAAGCCGATCTGCAGTGAAGCAGATCTAAAAGAGAAGAAAGAGGCAGACCCGAAAACAGTGAAAGAAGATTAAAACAGCTTGTTGTTGCGTTTTGTTCTTTTTGCAGGTGACAGTGGCTGTCAACGCCGGTGTAAGAAGGGAAAGGGAGAAGAAGCTGAGCAGACCCACTCGTTTTCCGGCTTTTCTAGTGGCGGCATGTGAACCCACGCAACGCCAGTGGCGATGGCGCGTGGGACAGACACGCCGCCACTGTTCATGTGGTTCTAGAAGGACTTCCCTGCAATTCTTGGAGTTTTAGGGGCTGTTTTGTAATTTTTAAATTGTTTAATGTAATTTTTGTTTAGTTTTGAATTTTTATAATTTGTAATGTGGATGTAAAAAAGAAAAGAAAAGGAAAAAGAGAGAAAAGGAAAAAGATATAGTGAAAGTAAATGTGTGGTTTGTATTTTTTATGAATTTATTTATGGATTTTTTTTTAATGATAAAATTGCAAAGGTAAAAAAAAATTTAATATTTTGATTTGCTCACGGTCAAGAATTATTAACTTATACGTAAGTTGTATTTCTGATATCTGATGAAAAGATAAAATTTTTAAAACTTCTTTAACACGTCAAGATCATGAAGTAGCTTATTTCAGGTAGGGTGCGTTAGGGGTGCTAATACCTTCCTTAACCACAACCAGTCCCTTACCTGCGAATCTTTGACAAGACCAGTACATCCGGATTTTCTAGTAGCCCTCAACTAAATACTAGGTGGCGACTCCCAACCAATCAAGCAAACGCATACCGAAAAATCGCCAAGCAGACGCCGCGCAGGTGACATGCGACAAAGTACATAACTTGTACTAAAGATAAAAGGAGTAATGACTTGGTATAGACTATGGAGGAGGGGTTGTTTGCTACTATATGGTTAAAGTGATTAAAACAAATCTATAAAGTATTGTTTTGTATCTTACATAAAGTATGGTAAGGAAAATTACCCAACATTTGTTGTTAAGGGGTAATTAGAGTGGAACTTGATGTATGAAAAAAATAATTATATAATTGTATATAAGTGTTGAACTTAGAATGATGAAGTAAATAAATATGTGTATTTGATATCAAGTGATTTATGACATTGCATACTTATATTTTGTGTGTGTGTGTATTTGATTTCAGGTGTTTCTCAAATTTGAGTAGTAGTAGATTTCTTATAGTTCTTTTTAGATAAGAAACGATAATGTAATTAGAGACTTATTAGATTTCTTTTGTTACATAATAAGATGTCGACCCTTTTATAATGTTAACGAAATAAGTATTAAAGTTGCAAGTGACTTAGTTCTTGCTTTTATTTATTATGTTGTATTT
>Ga0325401_1002844_pt1 | contig 15553 bp, 15 predicted proteins | sample PopdelMetagenome_FD_205666 | JGI IMG/M metagenome (GOLD analysis project Ga0325401, IMG submission 205666) | Populus deltoides microbial communities from Bellville, Georgia, United States - Xylem-PdKOR-R2 | ecosystem: Host-associated > Plants > Phyllosphere > Stem > Wood/Secondary xylem | place...
CTTCAACATTTTCTCTACTTCTCCTTTCAGCATTTCAACTTGTTCACTATTTGATTTGTATTTCTGCAACCAGTGAAGAAGAAGAAGAAGAAGAAGAAGAAGAAGAAGAAGAAGAAGAAGAAGAAGAGCGTGCAGACGTGGTCATGAGCAATTAATTTCAGACTACTATAAAAAGGAAAAAAAACAAAAACAAAGACAAAATATTAGTAAATAGATACATAAAGAGTAAGAGAGGTATATGTTTACCGACTCATCAAGCTTCAATGAAATGAAGCAATCTTCCCATACGTCAGAAGGAAAGTCTGCCGTTGGACGAGAAGGCTCCATCAACACGGCGTTCGTTGATAGATTTGCCCGCAACAGCAACGCTGCTCTATTATAATTAATTGGCGCCGGGATATTGTTTCTATTATGAGATGAACGACTAAAAGAAACAGAGCGATGATCATCACTAGGATTGATAAGGGAGATGTTCGCCAATGGGTGGCAGAACATTTGTTGGGTGCCCGAAGTCATAAAATGTAGTGGTGCTGCCATTTTTTATTTCGAAGTGTTGTCAAATAGCTGATCAAATTTTTTGTCTATTCAATTATCCATTTATAGACCACACCATCTTGTGTGATGAGTTCGCCAAAGGATATCTTTGGGCCTCTTCTGGATTAAGAGACTAATCCCTTTCGTGGTATCATCAGGCACATTAAAGTGGACTCCGCTACCAACCCTTTACTGAAAACAAGTTGTTTTGAGGTCAAGTTTAAAATTGGTATGTCATTAACAAAATGCAGTGTGCCCAATAACAAATTACATGTCTTGAACGAAATAAAATGCATCCCAGAACAAAAATTAAGTACAAGGATAAAATGTCAAAGCAATAAATTTTGTATTTTGTTCTTTTTAGAATTTTTGATTTTATAAAATCATAGAAAAACTAAAAATAAAAAGATAAAATGACCTAAAAATGAGTGAATATAAAATCAATGGATGCATATGTTACTAGGAAATGGCAGTGGTGATGTATTCTGGTTCACAAAAAAATTATGTGGGAGTCTCAAGCGTGTCTTTTACGTGAATGACAAAAAAAATAAAATTGAGGGAGCCGAAAATTTTTTGGTGCTGTTTATAAATATGTGAATATTTCTATGGACGTTTTTGTCCTTGGTTCCTAACACTTGTCGAGGATCTTCAATTTAGTACAGAAAATCCAATAATTTGGAATGCCCATTTCTAAAGAAGAGTGGGCCGGACACTTTCTTTTAGAGTTATGTTTACGTGTTAAAATTTAAAACACAAATAGAGGTAAGCAACGTGGAACTAATGCTGAAAAACCCATCCAAACCGAGCATGTTTTAATTGTAAAACCGATTCCAAAATTAAGTTTTAGTTTTTTGAATACCGAACCCAACTAAAATTTGGTTATTTCATTTTTAATTTGGAAAACACACACATATATATAGATACACACACACTCTCTGGTTCGGTTTTTGGTTTGAAAGCAATTCACAGGTTTCATAACCAAACACACACGGACACCCGAATCAATCTAATTAAGATCCATCATAAACAAAAATTCAAATCCCTAACCTTAATCTAATCACGTGATCAGCTGATCACTCACTACACCACGACACCAAAGCACCCGCCACCACCCAAAATTATTGGTGCCACCGCTAAGGATTTCTTAGGGGGCCTCCTCATATCTTCTTCTCCATTTTAGTCTTTGTGGATTCTCCAAATAATTGTAACCTTGTTTAATTTTTTTTTTTCTAGTCAAGAATTAGTAGAGCATAATCAAGCTAATTTAAATATGGGAGATGGTTGTATTTGTTGTGGTTTTAAATCAAAAGATTGGCTTGTGTTTTTGATGATGTATGTTTTGGCCATGGTTGAGAACAAAATAAAGACCAAGTTTGATGAGATAATCTATTCAGCCAAGTGAAAAAAGAAAAAGAAAAAGAGAAAGTAGAGGCTGAGAGTTACAAAAGAAGAAAAGTTTGTGTCCGAAGTGTTTTTCAATGTTTATATGTTTGTGGGAATGAAAAGGATCAAAGAAGTTGAGTTATGTTGTTTAAAGTGAAAAAATGATGTACTTGTTGGATGCATACTTGTGTTTTGGTTCTTTGATGTTTTAGTTGCTCTATTTCCTTTGATTCTTAACATTTTCTTTATCCTTCTTTCTTTTTACCTTATCTATAGCCAAGCCCATTACAACCTTGTTAAAGATTTTTTAATTTATAAATTGCTTGTATATTTTTGATAGTGTATTCAAGATTGAAAAGCAAATCTATGATTGAATATAGTTAGATACATGAATCATAAACACTTGAGTGTTGGAGTGTATACTAATAAAAGGATCTATTACTTTGATATTATATAGATTTACTCTTAACTTTCTCATGCTAATTAGTTTGATCGACCTAGACAAAATTCTAAGCGTCGAGAGAGATTTGAGAATCCCGTTCGATTTATCATTTCTCACTAGTGTTTCCAATTCTATGTCTACTTTACTTTTACGACAATGTCTTCCAAGAGACGGCACGGAAATAAAGATCAAAGAAGAAGATCTCTCCGAACAATGCCCTAAAGAAGGAAAATTTAGTAACAGTACGGACAGACTGCAGTGCAGAATTTCCAGATTGAACTTTCGACCTTGAAGATCCAACCGTTAGATCTTTGCGATTCAAAGCTACAATTATAGTTCACTAAAACATCTAGCTCGTGTTAAATTTTGAACCGTTCAAGCGTCATGAACAGTGAGCTCGCAATTTATGAAAATGTCCCTGGGAATTGCCAATTTTCCAATCCGAGAGAGTTGAAGTTCTATCAGATTTCTACCGAGCCCACGAAGGTTTAAGTCAAGTTTGAGTCCAGAAACGAGCCCAAAATCGAAGTCTAGCAGCCATGTCCTTTCCTAGCCCTAGTTGCCGCGCCTACAAAGGAGAAAACGAAGCTTCCTTGCCCACCTACCTTTCCTTTTCCGAATTTTAGGATATTTATAGCCTTTCGCTTAGAGGCCTTTCCTTTTGTTGCATAACTCTTTCAAAAACTTGGCATCTTTTGGTACGTGGCGAATTGCATCAATTAATGGAATGTGTTGATATCGACTTTACAAAATAATTCCAAAAGTTCTTTCTCTTTTTTTTCTTGTTTTCTTTTTACGCTAAAAGCACTAACTGGAAAGGGTGGAGTTAAATCATAATTGGAAGTTTTGGGATTGAGAATTTGATGCTAGTTCTAGTGACCAAAGTGGCAGCATTCAAGTCCAAGCAAGCAAAAGGCCAGAATATTTGATAAAGATTAAGCTAGTTTAAGTAAAGGGGTACATTCTATGGAGACTACAATTCTAGTGATACACATTGGCAAGGAGGAAGTTGCAACCAATAAATAAAAATAATCTTATAATTTCAAGTGGCAAGAGAAGTTAATTGTAATTGTTATTGTTTTTATTTTAGTTGGTAGTTATCTAGTAAATAACTGTAATATATATTTCTTTTTAATGTAGAATGGATGTCTGGATTGAATATATTGTAATGAAAAATTCTTTGATTTTGTGTGTTTTTAAAATGAGAGTAATTCTTTAGAGTGGTATGAGGCTACTTGTTTCATAATTTCTTGCAATCTTTATTTTTCTGCAATAAAATATCAGACTTCTTTCCCTTTGTCAACTCTTTCTTTCTGCTATCTTTTCTACTGAATCCTAGAATTGGTAACTTGGTTCTTCTTGATATCGCTTGGCATTAGAATTACCTTGGTTTATGATGTAGAAGTCTCGGCATTAGAAGAGGTTGGTGAATCTAAATCTTTCTTTTCGTTGAAGGGTGCAAGTTCCAATTCTTCTTCCTCTTCCATGTTAACTTCTTTCTGTTTTCATTCACCAAGAGTTTTTCCACCTCGAAGTTCAATTGCATCTACATTTTATGTTATTTGTGAAGGAGATTGATTCATCATTTGAGCTTCTAATCTTTTTATGGACAAAGCCATTTGCCTTACTTGATTTTCAATGTTATTTGCCTTTCGCTGCAAAGAATTAACATGTTGCTGTAAAGACAAACTGCTAGTAGCAAAAAGCTTCATCATCTTCTTAATTTCCTTCCAATCATCATCATTAGACAAACCATTAGTATTTTGGTTTACAGGGTGATCCGGTTGTTTATAATGGAAAGATTGTTGTGAATAGAATTCAAAAAGGTTAGGATGTCGGTTTTGAGGAAGGTAATTTGGGTTACCATAACAGAAATTCGGATTATCTCTCCATCCAGGATTGTAAGTTTGAGAAAAAGGATCATATTTCCGTTGAGGTTGAGAGTTAAAATTACTACCTCCTATAACATTAAGTTATGCTACTTGTTCATCATGCATCTGAGAACAAAATTCAACAGTGTGATCATTCATGCTACAAATAGAACAAGTTTGAGAAATAGCAACACCATACATCAAGGATCAAACAAAAGAAGTAAGTTCTTTTTGGCTAGAAAAGAGAGCTTGAATTTGAGATTCTAAGTTAGAACTACTTACCTCGTTTACTCATTTGGTGTAGGCGTCAGCTCTTGTACAAAAATTCTTTGAGTTTGTCGCCATGTTGGTGATCAAATAACGAGCATCTTTCAGGGTTTTATCAACCAACACACCAACACTTGCTGCATCAATTATACTTTTATCTTGCGGCATCAATCCTTCATAGAAGTATTTAATAAGCAATTGATTGGGTATATGATGATGTGGACATTGATTGTACAGTTTTTCAAATCGATCCTAGTATTTGAAAAGAGTTTTGCCATGTAATTGTCAAATACCACATATTTCCTTCCTTATGTTTGCGGCTCGAGAAGCAGGAAAGTACTTTTCAAGTATAAACACCCAACAAAAAAAAAAGTAAAGCCAAAAATGACTCCATCATCGTTAAATCGGCAGCAGCATAGTTTTTGGCTGTCGATTTCTAAATCAGCAGTGACATAGTTTGGCTGCCTATTTTTAAATCGACAGCGACACTATAAAATCCAATAAAAATTAGTGTTGGACCGACCTATTCTAAGGGAAAATTAGAATAGAAACCAATCTAAGATAAGCCAAAAGGGGAATAAGGATAACCATTGTCCAACAACCAAACACCCTACCTTATTTAAGAGGGGGTATAAATAAAAGGGGAGAGAGAGAGAGAGGGCGACTTTTCCTCTTCCCAACCCAGCTACAACAGCTGCATGTGTCCAACTGCATGCTCTTGCCCCTTTCCTCCTTCCCACAAAGAGCTGAACCAAACCCAGGTGCATGTGCCTTTCTTAAGCATGAGAGAAAGGAGAGAGAGCTTGGAAGGAGGCTGAATAGCTGCAAACATGAATGGAGTATAGGCCTAGATCCGTTGGGAAGCTGACAGGAGGGGAGAAACCGAATGAGAGGAAGAAGAGGAAGAAAAATCAAGAGAAGAAGGGAAGAAATATTGTCAAGCCCTTCCCAAAACTACTTAGATCCGTGAGGTATGCACCATGACATTTCTCCATCTATTCTTAAGTACTTGGAAATGAAAGGAAGAAGAAAACCATGAGGGAGTGCCCAAAATTTGTACACCAACTGTTAAAGAAAAAACTAAGCTAAAATGAGGGACAAAAAATAGGGCTGAATAAGTGATCTAAACCCAGAACATTCAACAAGAGAGATGGGTAATTTTGAATACACAAACCTAGTAAGAGGACTGGCCATAGTGAGGGCTGGATAAATTCTGAACTTAAGTAACAAAATGCATAAATGATGATCTTATCAGAACTCTAGAGACATACTTGAACCAAAAACATAATCATACGCGAGTTAATGATGAAATTTATGCATATTGAGTTGCTAAAGTTATATGTAAATATGTTAAATTGATGTTAAGTGCAAATTGGTGTTGTTAATAAACCTTGAAAGGCATGTTGCAACTGAAACATGAATTGCACTAATAATGTTTTGGTTTTATTGGTGTGATGAATGGACATGGGTAGTAGTGAATCAAAGAATAGATGTATGTTTGTGAATTGTGATTATGACTATGCTTGTGATATAATATGATGAATTGTATGTACAAATTTGGGAGTGTTGGGCAATAATGTTCCGACCAAGAGGGGAGAGATAAACCATGAAGAACTATGCATAATGAACACACTTAGAGTGACAAGAGCTGAATTAGAAATAGGACCTTTATGTGTTGTAGAATTATTATGAGTTGTGTTGATGCATTACCAAGTTATAATTGAGAATGTAAAAGTGTATTGTTGTAGCAATGCTAAATGCCGATATTGGAAAAAATGATTTGGGAAAACCTTGCTAAATGAACATGTGTCGATGTTTGTGTTAGTTATGATGAATGATAAATGGAGTGTGATTAGGTGAGGTTCTATGTCCAGCTAGGTTAAGAAACATTGGTAGAGGGAAGCCTAGCATAAGCTTTACGCTTGGCCGAAAGGAAGAAGTGAAACTAGAAACAACTCCATTGTCGTTGTTGATTTCTGAATTGGAAGCGACAGGGTTGCGCTGATTATTTCTGAGTTGGCAACGACTAAATTTTCATCAACAATTTCGGTTTTAGCAGCAAATTAGTTCTCACTGCTGATATGTGGTGTCAATAATGAATCGGTTCTCATTACCGAAATGTGGTGTCAGTAGTGAATTGGTTCTCGCTGACTACGTTCTAGTGAATCAGTTTGCTAGTTAATTTGTGTCACCATCGAACCAGTTTCGTTGACAATTCTGTGTTCCAATGAATCAGTTCGCTAGCAAATCTGTGTTACTAGCTAACCAGTTTTTGCTAACTAATTTCTGCAGCAGATTTATGTATCTGAATTAGTTCGATGATTAAAATGATTGCATTATGTGAATGTGTAATATGTGGAACACTTGAATGTGAATAAGTGAATTCTTGAAATATGTATAGTGATGAGTCATGTGATTTCAGAATGCAAATGTGCTAATTTGTGCCATTGATGTATTAGGTGATGCGATCGGAATTGGACCTTCGACTGCACAAGGACACCCCACAGGAGGGACAAGTACCTTTCTTTTATATAACTTTAATGTTCTGAAATAACTTGTTTGAGGATGATATATTATTTCATTATGAAGAATGTGAAACCGATTATGAAATGTTGATTGAATCATTGATGAATGTTAAATCGACTATGAAATGTTGATTGAGTTGTTGATGAATATTTAATCAATTATGAAATGTTGATTGAGATATTGATTAGTTTCGGCTAATGGCCTCCGAGATGGACGACCGTGTTGTGATTGATGATTAGCTTCGGCTAATGGCATCCAAGATGGATGACCGAGTTGTGATTGATGTTTAGCTTCGGCTAATGGCTTCTGAGATGGATGACCGGGTTATGTTTGATGATTAGCTTCAGCTAATGGCACCTAAGATGGATGATCGGGTCATGATTGATGATTAGCTTCGGCTAATGGCACCCGAGATGGAGGACTGGGTCGTGTTTGATGATTAGCTTTGGCTAATGGAAACCGAGATGGATGGCTGCGTTGATATTGATGATTAGCTTCGGCTAATGGATGACCACGTTGTGTTTGATGATCAACTTCGACTAATGGCATCCGAGATGGATGACCGAGTTGATTATGATGATTGACTTCAGCTAATGATATCTGTAGAAATGACGGGTTTGAATTTGTGATTAGTTTTGATTAATGGCATCTGAGACGGATGACTGAGTTTAAATGTTACGATTAGCTAAAGCTAAAAGTATCCAAGGTGAATGACCGGGTTAAGGTGAAGTAATTAACCCCGACTGATGTTAAACTTCGGCCCAACAACTCCTATGGAGAGGTTGGGTGTGTGAGAGAAAAATACTCTTAATGAAATAATAAGAGATGTACATTGCATATAAAAAGTAAAAGAAGGAATCTATCCATTCTAAGTTAATAACGAAAAGTAACGATAACGTACTTCTAGTTGTTTATTATTATGTTAGATTATTTACAATTATTGTATCCATGTTGTTTTTGTAAAAGGGAAATCACACAATCAAGATGCGTAGGAAAGCCGATTCCACGGGTTCACATATTTTGAAAGGTGCTATATGTCTTAGGTGTTATGTTAAATATTTTCCATTCGACACTTTTATAAAGACTTGTAATGAAAACTGTAATGGAACACGAATGTGGATGTGCGAATATGTAGATACGATGTTATGAATATATTTTTGTGGTATTCTCTTTTATGAGGATGTTGTGTTGTGAAATCACAGGAGAATCGTATGAAAGAAAGTACTAGTTGTGTAAAATTATCGTTCGGTACTCGTGTATAAACTCGTGTTGATAACGAGACTATAACAAGAATACAAACTCATGAGTATGTCAATATGATCTAATGTAAATGTATGAATATGAAAATATAATATTATAGGCATGTGTATTGAGTATCCGTCTTATGAGAATATTGATTTACGAAAACTGTATTCGTATAATGTCACGATAAGGAAGGAAACCTAATTACTAATTCACAGAATATCATTATGAGAAGTATCGAGAGCTTAAAAAAAATCCACTGATTTTGGCTTTAAAAAAGCTGGGTCGTTACATCAAAGAACTTCCTTTTCAAGTCGTTCCATGTGCGAATAGATCCGGAGGGCATAGAAAAGAACCGCTCTTCAGCCGCCTTTCAAAGTGAAAGGAAAGGCTTTCAATTTGACTTGATCCTCCTCCACTCCTTGTGGTTTCATTCCATTACACACCATATGGAATTTCTTTAGATGCGAGTGACTGCGAGATACTTAAAAGAAGGTAATAAGTGTATAAAACTAGATTTAAGCTCAAAATTAACATCATTAACATGAATACATAGAGGTTGGTTGTCAAGATTTGGAGCGGCAAGCTCCTTACGTGTTCAACACTTTTGGATAGCCATCTCAAAGTGATTTTTGATTGATGAAGTTGATGACGATGATGGTGAGGCATTTGGATCAGTATAGATTCTGTCTAGTGAGGATGATTCTCCTTCTTTAAACATAGGTTGGAAAGGAGGGTTAAACGAACAAGTTTTCTCCTCTAATTCTCGAGTTTGATGAGGATCGTGAAGGGGTGATCGAATCGGAGAATGATATTGTGAAAAGCATCGAGAATCTAACGACTTACAAAAAAAACCCACCGATTTTGGCTACGAAAAAGCCGGGTTGTTAAAATCTCGGTTTCATGTCCTTCAACATTGGATTTGCTTTTTATTGGGTTCTCTCCACCTCATAACCTAAGAATAGTGCTTAACGAATTAACCCATATTGACTAGGCTCATTTTTTATGTTTTTTTTTGTAATTAAAGTTTTTATAAATTTCATCATTCAACATTAGCTCTAAGATGATCGATTGGAAATTAAGCTTTATAATTTATTTTTATTTGCTCTTTATGAGGTTATCCCAGTTTCATAACAAGAATCGCGGATCTAGCAAGTAAATCTAGGTTAAATCAAGTTGTTTTTTTTATTTTCTTTTTACGAGGTTATCTCGGTCTCATGACTTGGGTCACAAGTTTGACGAATTAGCTTGAGTTGTTTTTTATGTTTTTTTTAATTGATTTCTTTTTTTAGTCTCATCATTCAACATTGGACTAATTAGGAATTGCACATTTGTAATTTGTTTCAATTTTCTTTCTATGGGGTTATTTCGGTCTCATAACTTGAAGTCGCGAGTTTGATAAGTTAACCCGGGTTGCTTTTTTAAGTTCTTTTTTAATTGATTTTTTTTCTCAATTTCATCCTTCAACATTTGGTTGATTGGAAATTAAGCTTTCTAATTTGTTTTTGATTTGTTTTCTATGGGGTTATCATAGTCTCATAACCCAAGTCACATATTTGACATGTTAACTCGGGTTGACTCTAGTCAATCCAATATGTTGTATTTTAATATTAAAAAAAGATATCATCTTAAAAAATTTCTGAATCAAACTACGTTTTTACGGGTCGTTAGGTTACTTTTGAACCCACGAAGTCAACTGGGTCAATCAACCTGCACATGGTTTAAATTTTGTTTCTATTAAAAAAACATTATTAATATCTGAATATTTTTTACGTTCAAGAAAAATTTGACCCAACCCACAATGTAGCGTTGATGAATAATCTAGTAACTACTAGAAGAATAAACATATATACCAATAATGTTTTTATAAAATACGCAGATCCGAAACCAACAACTAAAACCAAAAAAGGAACATCAATGCCACAAGCATTTAAATTGTGAAAATATAGGGTATATCCATGTGATTACTCTAGGACTTGTGGAACGATTTGAATCGATCAATACGATTCCATAAACTTCACAGATGCAGCCAATGATTTTACGTTCATATAGGTCTTATCTACTCCTTTTATATATATATATATATATATATAAAAGGAGTAGATAAGACCTATATGATGGACCCCTATAGCTATCAGAACTCATTTTCACTTGGGAAAATCATTAGTGTGTGTGCACACACACATGTACATACATACATATATAACGGACCCTCATGGCAGGACCACTGCTATTTTTCTTTCAGATATGCAGACAATGATAAAAAAATATTTGAACGTAAAATCATTGGCTGTATCTGTGAAAGAGAAATGCTAGTGGTCCAGCCATGGTGTATTTGTACGAGAATTGAATGGGAGAGTGATGGGTCCCTGCTTTTAGCTGGCAGAAATTTAATTTCACTGATGATGATGGGCGCGTGTGTTTGGACTGAATGGGAGTGCGAGTAGTCCCTGCTTTCAGCTGGCAGAAATTTGATTTCAGAGATGTCGACTGGCGCGTGTGTTTGTTTGTGGATATTTCTAAGATTTCATTTGCTTGATTATGATGACGTGGGCATGGTACATGATGTGGTCCTCTGGCAAGGTATCTGATTCTGGGGCTGGACAATGATAGGGGGGCACATGAGAATTTTACGTGAGTCTCACACAAGGTAGCAGATTCTGGGGCACAATGATAGGGCATGTCTATCATAGGCAAAAAAATTTGTTGCTATTAAAATATGTGAACTTTTTTATGGACGTTTTTTTAATGGGAGAGCGATATCCTGGTTCACGAAAAAAAACTTAATGCTTCTGAGCAGGGATATGATATATATATATATATATATATAAAGAGTAGATAAGACCTATATGAACGTAAAATCATTGGCTGCATCTGTGAAAGAGAAATGCTAGTGGTCCAGCCATGGTGTATCCTGGTTCACGAAAAAATTATCGAGAGAATTGAATGGGAGAGCGATGGTTTGTGCTTTATTGATTTTGTTTTATTATATATAATAATAAATATTTATATTGATAAAATTAAATACACAAATTAATATTAGAAAAATCTAGTTGTTAAAATTTTATTTTGATTACTGAAAAATTATTTTAAGACATCAAAAATATTTTTTGACCGGTATTAACCTGGTGGATCGAGTTTTAACAAAAAATAACGGTTTTGACCTAAATGTCTGAAAATTTATTTTTTATCCTGACCTGTATTGACTTGGTGAGCTTGGTTTTGACCGAAATGACGGTTTTGACCCGAAACGGCCCGAAACTCATTTTTTACCCTAGTCAACACAGTTTGATTTGTATGGACCCGGTGGACTTGGTTTTCACTGAAAATGATGGTTTTTACTTGAAACGACCCAAAACTCATTGTTTACCCTAGGGGTGTTCACGGTCCGGTTCGGTCCGGTTTTAACACAAAAATTCAACCGAACCGGAAAATAGTATTCCTTATGAATATAACCCGAACCGAACTGAGAACCGGTTCAAACCGAACCGGTTTTGTTTGGTTTGGGTCGGCTTTTTAGCATAAAAACCATAAAAAACCGGACCAATCTTCATCACTGAACTTCTTCATCACTGAACTAAATCGAAGGAAAAATTTGACATCAAATATCAATCTAAGTTATTAATCACAGCAACCACTTACAAATTCAAGAAAAACAACAAAAAAAAACAATCAGCAATCAAAGTCTTCCACATAGGAGCTGGGAAGGGGAAGGCTGAGAAGGGGGGAAAGGGAAAGGGAGATCCCGAAGAGAGCTGATTGACCATAAATTTTCTTGGATCTTTGGCTCTTTTGAGGTATGTAGAGAATCTCAAAGCTTGCCTCCGCCTAGCACAAGGATGGAACTAGTATAAGTTATACTGTATAACTATCAAAGGCATGATTTCTTGAATAATGGTTCCCTTGCATCTGGATAGTGAAATTGGAAGGGGAAGGCTGGGAAGGGGAAAAGGGAAGGGAAGGCTTGAGGGGGGTGGCGGCTGAAAGGGAAAAAGTGTTTTAGGGTTCTGGGACGGGGAAGGGGAAGGGGAAGGGGAAAAGGGAAGGGAAGGCTTGAGGGGAAGTGGCGGCTGGAAAGGGAAAAAGTAATTTAGGGTTTTGGGAATGGAAAGGGGAAGGGGAAAGGGAAGGGAAGGCTTGAGGGGGAGTGGAGGCTGGAAAAGGAAAAAGTAATTTAGGATTCTGGGAAGGGAAAGGGAAAAGGGGGAAGGTTGAAGGGGGAGGGGGGGTTGGCGGCTGGAAATTAAGGGGAAAAGTGGTTTAGGGTTAGGGATGATGCTTTTTATATCTTTTTTTTAAATCGGTTCGGTTTGGTCCGGTTCAATCGGTTTAAGCTTTTTAAAACCGGAACCGAACCGAACCGGGTGGGTTTTTTTATTTTTTATTCGGTTTATTCGGTTTTTTCTATCGGTTCAGTTTTTTCGGTTAATTTTTTCTCGGTTTTTTCGGTTTAATCGGTTGGTCGGTTTTTTTGAACACCCCTAGTTTACCCTAGTTGACATAGTTTGATTCATATGGACCTGGTGGACTCGTTTTTTTATGGAAACAAGCGGTTCACCCGAGAAAAATATATTTTTGAATTTTAAAATTTTTCTTTGATTTTTTTAAATAAAAAAAATAACATTCAATTTTTTTTTGATGAGTTCAAAATTGGATTATACCAGCTACTAATGTAGTAAAAGAGTGTTTGGGAATGTGGTGCAAACCGTTTTCCCTCAAAATTTAATTTTTTTTATATAAAATGAATTTTTTTTATATTTTCATATTGTTTTGATGTGCTAATGTCAAAAATAATTTTAAAAAAATAAAAAGATTTTACTTTGATACATTTCTTAGTAGAAAAACACTTTAAACTATCACCGTTAGCATAATCTAAAACAAACCCTAAATGATAAAAAAAAGTTTGGGATTTTAGCTGGTCTTTACATCTTGTTCTCGTTTGTCAGATTCTACATAGTAAAGTGAAAGGATCTCTTGTATATATGGAGGAGAGAGACAATTGCCTTTTTATTTTTATTTTTTAACCTTTTCTCAATTAGCAAAGCAATAAAAAAAAATCTCATAACTTTGTCAAACTAAACTAATTAACTAACATAGAAAGCTATGTGTTTTCTTGCGAGAGGTGAGCAGAGTACTAGCTATAATAAAAGAAAATTATGCACAGGACTAGTTTCCAAGACAATTTTAAATGCAGTGAAAATACCTTATGTGTTTTTTTGTGAGAGGTGAGCATAGTTTGCAAGGAAGCCCACAAACTTACCAAGAAATGCCACAAAATCAGGGGCAAATGCTATTCTAGCAGTATCACCCTTTTTCTTAAGATATGCAGCAAAGTCATTGAGAAAAGCAGATGAGTTGATAGAGAAATTCTCAAAATTACTGATAGGAGAACTGGTGAAGTAAGCATCAACAACGTGACTCTTGGTTTCGTTGCTCCTTTGAGATCTCTTCTCTTTCTCAAAATTCGGCTTTAGCTCTGGATGAAGGATCTAACACCTCCTAATATAATGGCCAATATTATGACAATGGTAGCACTTCAACTGAGTTTGTTTACCCTTATAAGGTCCGTCATTGTTCATTGACCTATTGACAACATACGCATATTCTAATAAAGAAATTTAGAGTCAGAATTCATAACCTTTTTGCGAGCTTCTTCTCATTGGATAGGAGCGCACACACTAATAAGGGATGGAAGATCAGGATTCATGAGGATCCTACTGCAGAGATCTTCATAGTCTGAACTGAGACTAGCTAAAAGCTAAAAGATCTTGTCCTCCTCTTCATGTTTTTTTTAATTCTGCTGCATCAATCGTGTGGGGAAGATATAGTGCAAGTTCACTCCATATACCTTTTAGGGTTCCAAGTAATTGAACGTAGATCTTGCCATCTTGTTGCAGATTAGCAAGATTTCTATTAATTTGGAAGATATGAGTTGCATTGTTCTGGTTGCCATACATCTCTTTCACCACTTTCCATAGTTCAAAAGAAGATTCTGAGTAGCTGAATATTTCAGCAATATAATTTTCCATAAAGTTAAGTAACCAAGACATAACAAGTTGGTACTTGCATTATCAAGCTTCATAAGCTTATGAAGGAGAATCAGGAGATCTAATATGACCATTGACATAGCCAAGTTTAGATCTACCACCAAAAGCAATTGTCACAACTCTTGACCAATGAAGATAATTAAATTCATTTAACAAAACTGAGCCTAAACGTTGATTAGGATTCGGCTCTCTTTCTGACATATTGCAGGATTTGTTGGTACCATTAGCATTATCCATCTTGAATGGATCTTCAATAGGTTTTTTAAACAATCAACAGGATATTAAGGACCTATTTTGATACCATGAAAAAACAAAGGGAAAGAAGAATTTTTATTTGTAATTTTCTGTTACAGCAGCAGAGGTATAGATACACTTGTTTTCTGTTACAGTAGAGGAAGTTGTGTTCATGATCAATTCAGAGTTTATCTCTATTAACTATTATCCTAACAATTATATGTAGGGCAACATAACATTGCAGTAGAAAGAAAGCTCTGCAACTTGTGTTGGAGTTAAACTAAAACTCTGCAAGTTATGTTAAGGTCAAACTCTGCAATCTGATTTCAAACTCTGCAATCTGATTTGCAGGAGGACTTGCAAGAGTGGGAATCTATTGTCCTTCCTTCAATAACTAATAAATACATTTTTAAAAAAATTTATTTGCAAGACTTCATTACCATGTCCTTTATGTTCACATGAGTCATTTGAACCGTACTGATTCTTAGGCGAGCTTGGGACCGCCACTTTACCGAGTGCTTCCCCACTTACATGGGCTTCCTGTGGAAACAAGCAAGGGATTTGCACAACCCCGATAATCCTTCCAATTGGAAGAAATCAAAGCCTAGCTGGATGGATAGAAAGGTGTGGGAGGAGAGTGTGATCGGTGGGCGAGACATAACTACAAGGAGATTAGAGAGAAAAATCGGCAAAACAGGTGCGATAGCGACTCCTTAGATGCAAGGGTCCCTGCTACCTATGCTAGAGGTTTGATCTCCATAACCCTGCACCAGAATCGACTAGTAAGTAAAGTATTCATCTGAATTACCAATAATCAATGTATTTAACATTGAGATAGCCGTACAGTGACGTGGCGCTGTCACCGATGGAATCACCGACGGAAGTAATCCGTCGGTGATTCCGTCGGAAAAAACCATTATATGCACCCATCTGCCGACACTCTCTTCCTCTGTTTCTCCTTCTTCTTCTTTCCCATCCCACCTCTCCCCTCCCAAACTGCAGCCAAA
>Ga0325401_1002846_pt1 | contig 15551 bp, 10 predicted proteins | sample PopdelMetagenome_FD_205666 | JGI IMG/M metagenome (GOLD analysis project Ga0325401, IMG submission 205666) | Populus deltoides microbial communities from Bellville, Georgia, United States - Xylem-PdKOR-R2 | ecosystem: Host-associated > Plants > Phyllosphere > Stem > Wood/Secondary xylem | place...
CTTGTATATCTTTGTTAAAGATCTTCTCATGTATAAAATGGTGTCCATCTCTATATGATTTGTTCTCGCATGAAAAACAACAGGGTTTGAAGATAGTGTTAAAACACTGATATTGTCAACCCAAATACAAGGTGCAACTGGTAAAGATATATGAAGTTCTTTGAATAGCATTCTCAAGCAGTAAAGTTCAGCAACTGTATATGTCATTGATTGCTATTCAATTTCAGTGCTTGATCTTGCCGCCACAGATTGTTTCTTAGCAATCCAAGAGATCATATATGAACCTAGATAAATGCGGTATCCTAAACTAGATCTCCGATCATCTGAATTACCAGCTCAATTAGAGTCACAAGAGCCATTAAGTTGAAGTGAACCCTTGTTAAATTGAAAACTATTTTAACACCCTTTTGGCAGTAGTGAAATGAATATTTGTAGGACAATAGAGAAATTGAAATTATAAGATATATCAGGTGCTTCCACCATGCTTCTGTATTCAGTAGGGTCACTAAGAGGATCTACTGAGAATTTTGAGAGTTTGGCACCTGTTATGCATGGTGTTGGTGTAGGTTTAGCACCAGTCATTTTCATGCGATGTAGAAGGTCAACAACATATTTACCTTGGTGAAAATGCAAGTCATTTTCTGTCTTGGTTATGTGAATGCCTAAAAAATAAGATGGTGATCCAAGATCCTTGATAGCAAATTTAGAGCCGAGATTAGAGATAAGACTATCAATGGTCATAACAGCATTATTGGTGGCAATAATGGCATTGATATATATGAGCACAAAAACACACACATTGCTATGATGATAAATAAATAAATAAGTGTCCTCAGTTGAGGTAATGAATCCAAGTTCCAAGAGAGCTTGAGACAACCTTAAGAACCATGTTCTAGGGCCATATATTGATTTATGCATAAGGCATACATGATCAGGTAAATTTGAGTCTTCAAAACCTTGAGGTTGCTCCATATAAATCTCCTCTTCAAGATACTCATGGAGAAAGGCATTAGAAATATCAAGTTGTATGATTGACCAATTATAATGTACTGACAAAGCAAGGGCTAACCGAATAGTAACAGGTTTAATAACTGGACTAAAAATCTCAATAAAATCAAGACCAACAACTTGATCAAATCCCTTTGCCACCAATCTTGCCTTATACATATCAATAATGCCATCAACATGTTGTTTTATTTTGAAAATCCATTTGTTCCTCACAACCTGTTTATGTCTTGGTCGTGGACAAAGTGATCAAGTTTTGTTAGTCAGCAATGCATTATATTCAGCAGTCATTGCATTCAACCAATCTTGATTCCTTGCAGCTTGTTTAAAAGTTGTTAGTTCAGATGGTAACGTGTGAGTGAAAAGAGCTTAGATAGGATTATTGGGTTGGTAATCCGGATAATCGGAGATCTACCTTAGGATACTACATTTATCTAGGCTCATGTCTGATCTCTTGGACTGCTAAGAAACAATCCGTGGTGGTAAGAAAAAAATTGTTTGGAAACTCTAGTGGATTGCGGTTTCGAGCATAGTTTTGAAACCCGACCCGGTTATTGACCCGGTCAAGTGATCGAGTCACGGGTCAGATGGGTTGACCCGAGTCAACAAAAAAAAAAACCTATAAAAAAAACACATAACCAGTTACAATGCAACATTTACATAAACCAAATTTAAATTATAAACCAACAACATTAATTTAATTCAATATCCAAAACACAAACCAAATATAAATTTTAAAATATTTAAAACAAAACATCAAAACCATATAAATTCTAAAATATTTAAAACAAAACATCCACCAACATAAATTCTAATCAACAACACATTCACTTTTGTTGAATGAACACATTAAGTTCTTTTGTATCCATAGGAGCACAATTTGGATCAAATGTCGATGGAATTGAGTCAATCTCGTCAACACCTAATAAATCATCAGCATGCTTCTTTGAAACTTCATCGTCACAATCATCTTCAATATCATTAACATTTATGACATCTACATTTCAAATACAATTAATAAATAAATATTATGTGTTTAACAAAACTTTATTTTAAATAATATTTATCACTAAATAATCAATCATTAATTACCATCATCTAAAGTATCTTGTATGGTTATAGTTGATAGAGCTTGGTGAGAACTCTCTACTTCTTCAGTTGTCAAGATTGACGGGTCATCTTCTACTACCCAATTTTCAATGTCACAAATTGTCTCAACATTAATTGGATCATAATTTCATCATTTCCAATAATTTCTATATATTAAAAGTGAAGATAAACACAATATAAGTATTAATAATATTACTATACAAGATAAAATAATATTTAAGGAATTAAAGAAAAGAAAAATACTTTTGTTTTAATCTTCGATTGCAATTGACATAAACAACGTCATTAAGCCTTTGGTGCTCCAATCTATTTCTCTTCTTGGAATGAATATGTTTAAATATACTCCAATTTCTCTCACATCCCGAAGAACTACAAGTTTAACTTAACACTCGTATAGCCAACTGTTGTAGATTTGGAGCGCTGGTTCCATATGTCATCCACCATTCATCTATATAAAAAAATAATAAGTAAAAGGAGACTATGTCAAATAATATTTTTAAATATAAAAATTATATACCTAGAGGCATAAGGGTGAGATTATTTATTGCAGACACTCGACAAAATTCATGTTCAGCATTCCTAAACAACTTCATCTCACTTGTAATCTTACTTTGCAATGGTAGATTTCCATGTGCATACTTCTCAAGAACTTCTAGAAGCCCAGAAATGGTGCTCATATGTTTATCCATTATATTTGCATCATATTGAAATCGAGGATTCAACCAAAATGCCGCTGCATAAAGATTTCTATAAAATTGTCCTTCCCACCGATTATTAATGATGTCTATGAAAGGTTTCACTCTAGCCCTTCTCTTTTGAAATCTCCTCATCATTTCTTCTTTTGCATGATGAATAGCATCATACAAATATCCCATCGAAGGTCTATCATCACCATCAACCATTCGTAGAACTCGAATTAAAGGCTCATTCATTCGCACAATTATTGCACAATCTTCCCAAAACAGAGAGTCTAGCACAGTCTCAACAAATTTTTTTTCCTTTGCTATCTTTAGCATAAGCAGATGAGATTCATTCCCTAGATGTCACCATAGCTCTCAACTCATCTTTATGAGCTAAAATGCTTTGTAATGCAATGAAATTGGTAACAAAACGAGTAGGAGCTGGACGAAGTATTTCTTTTCTTCCAGTAAACTTCCTCATCAAATAAAATGGATAACAATAATTATAAATGTACTTTATGATACCAGAAGCATGCTCAACAACACAAAAAACTGACTGCAATTTACCAATATCCTGGAGTATGAGGTTGATACAATGAGCAGCACAAGGAGACTAAAATATTGAAGGAAATTCTTCCATCAATAACTTGCCAACAGCAACATAATTTGCAGCATTATCAGTCACCATATGCACAATGTTTTCTACCCCAACATACAAAATAACCTATTTAAACAACTGATACAACAATCTAGCAGTCTTTGAGACATCTGATACATCCACAGTTTTAAAAAAAAAACTGTTCCTTTAAGACAATATACTAAGAAGTTAATTAAAGTCCTCCTTTTCTGATCTGTCCATCCATCAGCCATTAATGTGCAACCAGTCTTCTTCCAAATCTCTCGATAAGTCTCAACATAAATCTTAACTTCATCAACCGCTTTTGCCAAGTAATAACCATGAATAGCATGCAAGTTTGGTCCTTTATAACCAGGACCTGTAGATGTTACAACATCTATGGCATGCTGATAATACATAGAGTTAACAGCATTAAATGACACACATGCATCAATCATTCACTTTGCTAAAGCAATATCACACCGTTCAACTGCTTCCTTCCTTTGCCAACAATTCTGAAGAGACTTTTGAGCACCAGGAGTTGTTCTCTAGATGAAATATGTCCCTAATGTTGCAGATTTCTTCTGTTTTCCATAACTTGTAGCCGATTGTTTTACAATGCTGGTGCTTTGAATCTTTTTCTTTTTTGTAATCTTCGGTGGTAACTTATGTTTTTTAGTATTGACATCCTCATCATCATCATCACCATCATCATCATCTTGTAAGTGCCTAATCATCATCTTTTCATGCTCCCTTTGTTGTGCATTAAATGGATTGAATCTGTTTGCATTTCTCTAACTCTTTTTTTTGTTTCAGCATTTTCTTTAAGATTCAAAACCATTTGATGTCGAACATCAGGAGGATGTTTGTGACATTGTTCAACTTCTCCTTTAGCTCCAGCTAAATGTTGCTTAAATCGATTAATACCACCACCCGCAAATACTTTAGCACAATATAAACAAACTAATTTAGTTTTTTTTATATCCAACACTAAGTTCAGGAGCTTCTCTATAATGACCCCATGTTAAATCTGTTCTTCCTCTACTACCACTTGACATAGAAATTGAAGGTTGAGATGATTGGGTCGTTGAAGGATCATTACTTGGAGTACTACCATCATGTGAAGACATTTTAAGACCTGACATAATTTATAAGATGGAATATAATTTCAAGCCAACTCACTTTGCAATCCATTCATTAGATTAACAATGACAGCCTCATTGTTAATCACATATAACAGAAAAAGACTACTCAGTTGATGCTCTAGGAAATTAACAATGACAACCCTAAGGTTTTCATTCAATGAAAAAGAATTAACAATACAATTGACACAATACAGATTCAACACAATACACTGAATACAGACTCAATATAGATTCACTCCTATGGCACAGATTCAACACAATGCTCTAGGAAATTAACAAATCTGATTAGGTAAAAGAATTAACAAACTAGCAGCATTTTTTGGCGTGTAATTCAACACAATTGTAACAAACTAACAATCCAATTCCACACAATACAGACACCTCCACACAACGCACTTTTCACTACCGAATCATGGTAACACCGTAACAGCTATATTAGATATTTGGGTGTTCACTATCAACCTCATTCAAGCTAAAAATCATGGACAAAAACTAATCTATAAAGATCAAGATTCAAGCTTTAACCACGCAATTAATTGCTTTTGATCAAACGAGCAAAACCCAGATTGTGTTTTCAATTTAACAATCCTTATGTCCATGAAATAAAGCCCATGCCTTTGACTAGATAAGGGTTAGTTCATAGTCCTTGCACTCACACACACTCTTTTATGCTTCAAAAGTCCCAAGTCTAACAGTGATATGAGATAAAAAAGAATGAAAGAAAGAGTAGTTGTAATACTAACAGGAAAAGGCAGCCGATGCAATAGGCCGGGAAGAGGCAGCCGGTGTAATAGGCCAGGACACGGAGGTCAAAGGAAAAGAAGAGGTAACGGCAGGAAGCGACGGGAAGGTGACTGACTAAATAGAGGCTAGATTGAGAGATGTGTGCGTACACCATAGAATGAGAATACGAAAAACGCTGCGTTTCAGAAGGAGATTCAAACCTTTTTTGCAGAGGAACAACAGCGATCAATGGTCAAGACGTCCTCCGCTCCTCAATTGGGTTTTAAAGAGTTGAGTTAATTAGGTTTGCAAATTGTAACTGATATTGCTTCGTTATTCTTCACTCTTCAGTCTTCAGCGTTTTGGCCTTTTAAAAGGCCAAAACGACGTCATTTAATGACTGTCAATATAAAAAAAATTGATTGGGTCTCACCCGAGTTTGACCGGGTTTCCCCAGGCCAATTTCCAAGCGGGTTTTTGCCTCCACCCGGACCGGTCTCAGGTCCGGGTCGGCCGGGTCCCAGGTCGACCCATTAGGTCGGTTCGGGTTTTAAAACTCTGGTTTGGAGTCACGGGCAGAGAAGATTGGATTAGGATTGGATCTTAGCTGGTGGTGGTAAATCTAGGTAGGAAATCTTGGTTTCTTCTTGCCAAATTTATAGGAAGACAAATCATTAGGCCTATGATTATTACCACCGCATGGATTTTTCTTATCAAGGCAGACATTCTCTTGCTCAGTGAGCAACAATGGAAGCTCATACTCAAGAGGAACAGGGACCTGAATAGCTATGGTATCTTGACAATGGTGCAAATAATCACATCACTTCTAAATTCCAGAAATTAACCTTGCATTGGCAACCATATCATGGAAATGGCAAAGTTATCGTTGGTAATGGAGGAGGTTTATATATCACCAATACTGGTTTTTCTATATTTGCTACACCTACATCAAAATTTCTTTTAACCAATATTCTTCACTATCCATCTTCCTCATCAAATCTATTATCTATTCAATGTTTTTTTCTTTGATAACAACTGTTATTTTATACTCATAACAACTCATTTCTTTGTGAAGGATCTGCAGACCAAGGAAATTCTCCTTCAAGGGCCGAGTAAAGTTGGTTTATATCCAATGTTCCTGCAGCAACTCAAATTCAACAAGTCAACTCCCAAAACTGCTATGCTTTCTCCTTTTACTACACTTTTAGGTGTTACTGCTCCTTTTCAAGTCTGGTATTCATGATTGGGTCATCTGTCAAACACCAATGTTTCTAGTTTAGTGAAAAACTCATTCATACCTGTTTCTGGATTAAAAAAATTCAAACATTATGTGAGTCCTGTCAGGTAGTTAAGAGTCATAAACTTCATTTCCTTGAGTCCAATAATAGGTCTAGTCCTTCCCCTTGAATTAATTCATTCGGATGTATAGACATCTCTTGTCATGTCAGTTGGTGGTTGTAAATTTTATGTGATATTTATTGATAATTTTTCCAGATTTACATGGTTGTTCCTATTTAAACAAAAATCAGAGGTGTTTAATTGTTTTGTTCGATTTAAAATTAGAGGTGTTGAAAACCAATTTTCCAGTTCTATCAAGCAACTATTAACTGGCAATGATGGTGATTATTTATCTACTGTTTTCCAGGAATACCTCTCATAAAATGGAATTCTTCATAAACTCACATGTCTCTACAATTCATAACAAAATGGAGTATCTGAAAGAAAGCATAGACATATCACCAACACTAGTCTTACCCTTTTGGTTTAATCAAATTTGTCTTTCAGGTATTGGATGGATGTATTCTTCACAGCCACTTATCTTATAAACAGACTCCTTGCACGTGTCCTATCAAATAAATATCCATATTTCTCTCTATTAAACAAACAACCAAACTATTCATTACTAAAAACATTCAGGTTTTTATGCTTTCCATTACTTAGATCTTATAATGCACATAAACTTGCTTTCAGAAGTAAAAAAATGTGTATTCCTTGGATATAGCTCTAATTATAAAGGTTATTGATGTTTTGATCCACAAACAAACAGAGTTTACACATCCGGACATGTGGTCTTTGATGAGTTGAACTTTTCTGCTCAGGATACACTGACTACAACCGGTATTACTCCTCCCTTGCAGCAGAATTCTCCTCAGTTTTCAGATTCCACTCGATCAAGTACTGTCTCAAACACCCTGTCTCATATTCAAGCTACTTTACCTAATTTTTCTACTGATCTACCTAATTTAGACAATCATTTTAGACCCTCACAACTTACCTTACCTCATCAGATCAACACTACACTCATACCTAATCATCTATCTACAGACTCTAACCTAGAGTCATCCTCAGTTTCTGATAATCCTAACCAATAGCCAACCCTCACCTTTACTTTGACTCCTTCATCACATATTATAACAAGATCTCAAACGAACTCTTCTAAACCAAAGCACTTTCCAGATTATCATCTCTATCATTCCACCTATAAAATTATTTGGAAACTCTAGTGGATTGTGGTTTGGAGTCAGGGGTAGAGAAGATTGGATTAGGATGGATCTTGGCTGGTGGTGACTTTTCTAGGTATGAAATCTTGGTTTCTTATTGGTTGGTTTATGCTTTAAGGAGTTGCTCGTAGTTAAGTAGTTCAGCTTGAAAGGCATTAAAAGAGATTGGTTAATCTTGGGTGGCAAAGTTGAGAGAGGTGATGAAAGGGATGAAAATGGGATTTAATCCACTAACAATATATGAGATAAGATCTTCATTATTAACTGGTTTTGCTACAACAGAAAGTTGGTCACACAAATGTTTTACTATTAACAAATGATCATAACAATATTTGTTACCTTGCTGCAGAGTTTGGAGTTGTCTTTTAAGATGAATGATTCTTGAACGAGATTGAGGAGCAAATATGGTAGCAAAAGCATTCCAAACTTATATAGATGTAGTAATTCCATACACAATGAAAAGAATTTTCTCATCCAGGGTGGCATTTAACCTTGCCAAAATACATTGATCCTTCTTCTACTAAACTAGATATGTTGGATTAAAATCAAAGGTTGGTTTGCTAGTTAAGTCAGCAAGGAATTGAGAAGCACAAGCTTCAGAGACATCAACAATGCTTAGGAGGTCATGGCTTTTCAAGGTTGGTATGAACTAAGTTGTCCAGTTTAGATAATTGTGTCCTTCTAGTTTGACAGACACAAAAGAGGTGATATTATGAATGATAAATGAAGGTGATGCAGAGAAAGCGGCCATAATGGATCGGGAGAAAAAGAAGAAGAAAAAAGAGCATGAGCTTTGAAGCTTTAATACCAAATTAAAAACTGAAATGAATTATGGAAAAGCTTACTGCGGATATCAACTTAGTATGCATTGTATTTATAGGTGACATACAACAATCTAAGATAGGAATACGATAAGATAACAAGTTAAACATACATCTTTATCTTTGAGAAAAACATGATCTCATTTATTACTAATCAAAGCTAATAGAAAGAAGGTTTATCTCTAACAATTAATACCAAAGATTGTCAATGAAATGACCTTCTTTTAAGATTTTTCACCACTTCGCATAACTTCCTTCCTTTCTGCAGCGCTTCCTCTAATGAATGCTTGGCTTTCACCTAAAAATCCTGACTCATTAACCCATCCATCTTTCTTTCTCTCGAATGCAAACAACCAGCCTTAATTTAAACACAAATCAGAATTTCTACAAACCCCCAAATAGCACAATGTGTTATTCAGAGAAGCAGCGTAAAAAAATGAAAGAAGGAAGACGAGGAAGTTTTGATGGCATTGCCTTTTGAATTATTGTGGTAAAAAAAAAGGCACTTTACTAGGATACTTGATTCTAAAAATAAAAATAAAAAAGGTTCCATTTAGAAGAGAAGGTTGATCGACCAGTTTGGTCATTTAACACCATGAATAAGAATAATAGTTAATCTAGTTCTAGAAATTCAGGTAAGGAGTCATTAATACATTGAGAAAAAAATGATGACATCCTTACTATATTTTTTTCTTATGAAAAAAATATTTTTACTATGTTTTTATCTAAATTTATCTTATGATTGCCATTAATTTTACTAATTCAATTTGAACATCTAATTGTTTTGTGGAAAATTTGATGTTAGTTCCTAAAAATAAGAGACTCGACGATTTGGTTATTCATAAAAAATTAAATTTTGACATTTGTCCCTTTTAAAAGAAGACTTCTTGTTTTGGTAATTCATAATTTTTTTTTATTGACCCCTAGAAAAGATATTTGTCTTTTGCAAGATCTTGATATCGTGTCCTTATAAAAAGGAGACTTGTCAAACCATTATGAAGTGGTGCTTTTTTAAAAAGAAAATCTTTGATAAGAAAGGGAGGTGGCTAATAATAAGGCATATTATCATCTGGTCGTTAACACCGACGATAGCAATGACATGCATTGGTTTTATACCTTCACCAACAAAACCATAGGAACCATACAAGGAATCTTGCAGGGCAAGCCTGTGCATGTTAAGAAATAGAGGGGAAGGTGGTTGATAATAAAGCATATTAGACTAGTTAACGCCAGAGATGGGATGCAACAGATTTGGGGTTATTTTTATTATTGGAAGGTAACTCTCCTTGATGTGAATAGTATGCCTCGTCTGAACTCAGATGAAGAGAAAACATGTGTTATGTTAGCATCAGCCTCAATTGAGTACCACATCAATAGGATAGTTAATAAGCATTACTAGCCATATTGCAAAGTATACAACTCTTTCATCCCTTGTTTTTTATACATTTACGTTCATTGCTGACTTTTTCTTATGTATGATTAACAGCTAAAGGAGAAGGAGAAACTTTGGCAAGGTTTGTATATAAGAGTTCAATAAAGAGGTTTTCATTTCTTGACTTGAGTAGAGGCAAGACTGGAGAAGTAATGGAAGATGACCCTATCATTGTAAATAAACCCTCTATTACCGAGGACACTATTTCTGAGGAAACAATGGCAAGAGCCAAACTCCTAATGAAAAAAAAGTTAAGGGTCAAGCATATATAACTCCTCTTGAAGTAATTGTGTGTATTGCTGCTTGTTTTAAGAGAAAAGGGATCTTCATCCCTATAAAGATTGGTATTTCAACCTTGTTTATAGATGCTTTTATGACAACAATTCCTCTACCTCCACCCTCAATCTTGGCTATAAAGGCAACAATTATTGGTCCCTCTACCTCAAAAGTTCTTGAGGACATTAAATAGAGATTTAAAGATGCTTTTGCCAGCCTCGTTCTTAGTCGAGCTCTCTTCAGTTTCCCAACCTTGATCGAGGAGGAGAGGCAGGCCATGAAGTTTGATGTTGGTACTTAGAGAGGCTGACCTCGAAGTGGTGAGGCAGGTGGAGAGGATTCTCATCATTCCTTCAAGCATCTTAATGATGTCTTATGAGACCTACAACTGTCTTCTAGCCCTTACAGTATAGATGGCTTTTAATGTAAAGAACTCCCCCATTTGAACTTCTTAGTGTGTTTTTAAGACCATTATTCTTAACAATCTTGTTTGTGACAAACTTTAATGATATACACCTATTTCAAGAGGTATTAGATGATTGAAAGAAACCATGTAAAGAAGGTCATTATCAAATATAAAGTAGATCAGACTGCCTTTCAATGGTTAAGAAAAGAGAATGTTGTTATGGAGCTGAAATGAGAAGCCTTAAAATGGCTTATGACTTATTAAAGTAGAGCATTTAAGGTGTTGTTCTTTAGTTGGGCTTTGTAAAAAAAAAGCTTCGAATGACTAATAATGAAATTGATGCCTTAAAACAGAGGGTCCTAAAGGAAAAGGCCACTCAGGATGTTTTAAAGACTAAGATACTTGTTGCTAAGAAAGAAGTCCATAGCTCTCAGATGCAGCTGGAAGCTTTGAAGAATTCTCCTAGGGAGTTGTTTTTAGGGTCTGCAGCTTTGTCCAAGATGATTGAGGATAAAATCTTTCTTGCAATGTTCAATATATACTTCTTTAATTAATTAAGAGGAATACATGTGGATTTTAATGTTGCTTTTTCATTCATTCCCTATATCAGACTTTGCTGACATGTTCTCTATTAGGGTTGTAGCCGCCCAACATGGGGAATATCTAGCCGAGGAGCTTAACCTAGATGTCTAAGCCCTAACCCTCAATCTCTACTTAGCCATATAAAAAATCTCAGTCTTGTAGGGTTTATGTTTATGTAATGCTTATTATTTTATAAACTACATGCTTATTATCATGTCTATATGGATGTAACGTCCATAGTAAGAATTCCATGTAAGGTCTAATTCTCTTTTATAGAAAAATTTTTAAAAATCTATATGAGTCGATGCCTAAACTTTGTAAAATATTTAAAATTTCAAATTTTGGTAAGAATGATTCTTTAAACTTGAATTGAATTTTGAACTTTACCTAACCTTAGTAGGATTCGCTCTATGTCTAGAACCGAGAGGAAAATCTAGATGGCAGGTATATCTTTATCTGGTTGAATGAATCCTTATTGAGTTAATGAGATGCCCATAGGCTTTTCATGGAGATTGGTATGGTTGCATTAGGGAGATCGACTAAAATCTTTTAAAGAGTTTAAGGTTATTAACCTAAGGATATCATGTTAATCTGTACCAAGGTGAGTTGTGCAATTACACTAAAGAGACGGAGTCAATCTCATTCTTGATGAGTTGTGCAATCACACTAGAAAGACCATGTTGATATTTGTCAAAGTAGGTTGTGCAATCTCATTAAAGAGACTGAGTCAATCTCATCATTGATGAGTTAGGGCTATTGCCCTGGGGATATCATGTCAATCCCTACCACGGTAGTTGTGTAATTGCACTATAGAGACCATGTTAATCCCTGCCAAAGTTATGCAATCACATTATGGAGACCAAGTCAATCATATCCTTAATGAGTTAGGGCTATTACCTTAAGGATATCATGTCAATCCTGTCAATGTGAGTTATGCAATAACACTAATGAGACCAAATCAATCTTATCCTTGGTGAGTTGGGGCTATTTCCTTGGGGATATCATGTCAATCCCTATCAATGTGAGTTATGCAATAACACTAATGAGACCAAATCAATCTTATCCTCGGTGAGTTGGGGCTATTTTCTTGGGGATATTATGTCAATTCCTACCAAAGTAAGTTGTTCAGTCGCACTACAAATACCAATTCATTCCTATCCTTGGTGAATTGGGGCCATTGCCCTAGGGATATAATGTCAATACCTGCAAAAATGAGTTGTGCAATCGTACTAGGAAGACCGAGTCAATCCCATCCTTAGTAGGTTATGAAATCATACTAGGAAAACCATGCTGATCCCTGCTAAAGTACGTTATGCAATCACAATAAGAAAACCAAGTCAATTTCATCTTTGGTGAGTTGGGTTTATTTCCTTAGGGATATCATGTTAATTCCTTTCAAGGTAAGTTATGCAATTGCACTAGGAAGACCGAGTCACTCCTATCCTTGGTGGGTTGGGGCTATTGCCTTAGGGATATCATGTCAATCCCTGCCAAGATGAGTTGTCATATTAGAAAGACTGAGTAAGTCTCATCCTTGGTGAGTTGTGCAATCGTACTAAGAAAACCATGTTGATCACTACCAAGGTAAAAAGTGCAATCGCACTAGGGAGACTGAGTCAATCCTATCCTTGGTGAGTTGGGGCTATTGCTTAGGGGATATCAAGTCAATCCTTGCCAAGGTGAGTTATGCAATCGCACTAAATAGACCGAGTCAATCTCATCCTTTGTGAGTTAATTAAAGGCTCATGACATCACCTGGAGAAAAAAAAAAAAAAAACATTGTCATTCTAAATAAATCATCCATATAGAAAAAACTAACATTTTTAGTCATTAACTATATTATATTTTTATTTCCCTCTGAGATGTAGTTGACTCCATGACTTGGGTTTCCAATTTCTGCTAATATTATGGTCTCAATTCCATATATGAGGAGAGAATAAAGTTTTTCTAGTAGATGTTTTCTGAGTATTTATCTTAATTTTCCATGGGCAGTTGTCAAAAAAACTTCACATGTTTTACGATTTGAACCAACACTTTATTTATACATGTTGAAAGCTTTTAGTCTTTCGAGGTTTTGATGACATTAGTGAATGTTGACAAAAAAATATATCCCAAAATTGTTTGTCTCATCAAGTCCCAGGGTAAAAAGGGGAAATCATGTTCTAACTTTAAAGCAACAAAAATGTTGCTTAGCCTTTCGATTCTCTTATAAACAGTGCACATTCTGTAGTCACAGTATATCAAGCCTTCTAAGCTAATTTGGAACATTATTGATCATTAAAGTAGTCTTTCTTGCTAAAGGAATTTTATTGGTACCATCAACGGGATCATAAAAATGCACACAATTCTCCTGGTTGAGTGGTGTTATAGCCTTGCAAAGCTTCTTTTGATTAATATATTGGTTCAATGAGGAATATGACATGTTTGAAAAGTTAATGTTTTGATAGAGTAGTTATGCCAGTAGTTGTAGGGAGGTTTGTGATACATTCCATCTCAGACATATCATGATCGTTTATCATTGATAGTAGTTAAGGATTTCAAAAACTAGTTATAAAAGAATAGTTGATGACTTTTTTATCAGTTTCCATAAACAACGTCAATCAATGATGTCGTAAAAAATCCAAAAAACTTAGAAGCAAGGCTTATGTGTTGGATAACTAGTTAATTTTTTGGTACTAGTAATCTAATCCATTCTCTTTAGCCAAGGTGGCTAGTAGCTTGTACATGGTGCTTGGTAGGACAAGGTGATTGGTACCTGTAAAATGTTTTTTTATATAGATTTTAGAACTCTCAGATGCTTAAGTAAGTATCTTTTTAGAGAGAGGAAGCATAATAATATTTTAGAGAGATATATTTTTGAAAATATATATGCTAAAAAATATTGAGAATGAATTGAATGTCCTTTCTTACACTCGAGGGATTCATGAGGTATTTATAACCTATAAGTCTTGTCCTTTTGCAAATAGAAGGAACTGGAAAGTGATTTCCTTATGATATTATCAATAAGGGATAAATATCTCTTACACATCATTAATATTAATGGAACATTGGTAAGTCCTTAAAAGACTTTTATATACATGGGGGTGTTGAGAGATGAATATTCTTGACCTTAACATTTTATGATAAGGGTTACAAGAACAAATAAATGAAGTCTTGTGGCCTAATATGGTGTCTAGAATGATTGTTAGTTCTATATATCATTTGTCGAGCCCAAATGATATATAGAACTAACAATCATTCTAGACGCCACATGTACTCGGGCACAGCACGTAGCTGAGCCCAATGATGTTGGGTTATCATCCTATCTTTGGCCTTTTTTAAACATGAATTCAGGAAAAAAAATAACATATATAAAACACGTTGATCCATCACCTTCGAACATATAAAGTGAAGATGCCTACCATCATTAATGATGGACCTACTAAAGTGGTGAATAATCAAGACAATAATTTCTATTTAATTAATAACAGATTTTTTTTTTTTGAGTGGCCTTGTCAATTAAACTTACTTATAATTGATATGTGGTATTATAAATATACAATAAAAAATAGAGAGGGATTTAAATCTTAATTTTTTATTTTTTAGTACAAAGAAAGGGAAAAAAATGTGTGTAGCCTTAAGCATACTTTTGACCAAGGATTTACATGTTTTTATTTTTTAGTATCATTAGATCATAAAGAGAAAATTAAAAACAATCATGGATGTTCAATTCTTTTTTCAATTTAGAACATACTACTGATTAGGTTAAAAAAATTGAACATAACAAAAATATATATAAGTAATAAAAAAAACTATTTGGTATTGTTATTAAACTCATCTTAGCGAGTCAACTTCAAAATTTTATGATTTATTTTTTTGCCTAGTCTGAATTTAAAATTAAACCATATAAAAATTATTTTGATATGGTTTAATTAACTTGATTAATTAAAAGACAACTTGGTTGACTGATAAAAATATTTAAAAATAAAATTAAAAAAATTAAAAAGATAAAAAGAGAGAAGCTTCATTATTTACATGTACTTTAAGTTTAGTTGTATGAGGAAATTTCCTTTCATTTCATCATTGCACATGTAACAATGACGAGTCCCCTTTTTGACAATGCATTGCACTTTTCTACCTCTTATTTTCTTCCTTTATTTTGAAGTGGGTCTCCTGCCTTCAAATTGTTTTTGTTAATTAATTGATAATGCTGTTTTCCATTCTCGCGATTAAGAAAACAAAACCACATAGTTTAAAAGGAAAATAAAAAAAATA
>Ga0325401_1002847_pt1 | contig 15548 bp, 10 predicted proteins | sample PopdelMetagenome_FD_205666 | JGI IMG/M metagenome (GOLD analysis project Ga0325401, IMG submission 205666) | Populus deltoides microbial communities from Bellville, Georgia, United States - Xylem-PdKOR-R2 | ecosystem: Host-associated > Plants > Phyllosphere > Stem > Wood/Secondary xylem | place...
CTTGCATTTAACCTTTCTGTAAAAATGGTAAGGATATTTTATCTTGATCTGAAATTTCTTAAGTATTGTTAAAAAGAATATGTCTTTACAATCATATGTGCACAACTTTTACAACACACATTTCTTTTAGTTTATCACTTCTAAAAATGACTAATGTATTTTCTTGTTGCAGGTTGTTATAAAGTAAAAGCCAAAAAGAAACCTGGAACCCTTATTTCAAATTATCCCAATGAGGAAGAACATGAGACCTCATCCCTTAAAGAGACTCTAGTCCAGCTATTCAAAGGACAAAAGAAAAGGGCAAAGCGGTGGATGGTTCCTCTAAATCAGTAGAACAATTTAGAAAAACCATCCATTTCATTTCTCCTGGTGCAAAAATTACTTATAGAAATAACTTCTCCAAGAAAAACTTGCTAGGTGAAAGAGAAGTTTTAGTATGTGATCTTTCAGACCCCATATTTGCATTCATAAAAGACATATTTAAGAAAAGACAATGGGGTGAACTGACTGAAGAAGACCTACTCCATATATTGAAATAATTAAGGAGTTTTATGTTAATTATGAGTCTTTCAATCTTGATGACTGCTCCATTACTTCCACTATTAAAGGTAAAACCCTTGAGTTGTCTCTTACTAACATTAGAAAGTTATATAAGCTACTTGAAATCACAGATCCTGGTTTTTCCTATAAAGGAATAAGAGCCTCTTCCAAAACTCAAATGAGAGATTTGTTTGTTGGCCCTATAAGACCAAAATGGTGTGCTAAATCACGTAGAATGCTTATGAACACTATGTTTTTGCTAACAAACATCTGGCATATTGGAAGACATACTATGTTGACAATTGAGAAAGCTCAGTTCATGTATGCAATTGCTACTGATATTCCTATTGACCTAGCTAGTCACTTTATTGATGTAATACAAACAACTACAACTGAGAAAAAAGTGAGTCTATCTTTTGGTGGGTTGATATCTAGGATAACAATCATATAAAAAATACCATTGTATGATAGTAGGCCAACAATCAAGATGTATGAAAAGATCTTAGTTGTAACTGCTATCAAATTTGAAGTTATGGTTAGTAAAAATGGTCACATCTTGAAGAGTCTATCTCCTCTTAGCTCGAAACTCCTCAAACCAACCCTTACTCCATTTTATAATAGAATAGTTGCAAGCACTATCAAACAAGTTTTACTAGTAAGTGGGAACAAATAATTGATGTAGTTGAAAAATTACTAACAAATATGCAACAAGATATTAAGCAGGTTAATGATAGACTTGTTCATATCATCTTGAACATCAAACAAGTGCATCAATCTATTGTTCGTGAAGATGAGGAATAGGATTAGTGCCAAACCAAGGAAGAGACACAGATACATGCAAGGTAGAGGAAGAGCAAAGCTAATCCAACCAGCATTGTCAAAAAAAATTTGTTGTTCTGGAATTTTATTGATTTTCAATCAGTATTGAATATTGAATATTCTATCCAATCAATATTGTCAAAAAAATTTTGTTGTTCTGGAATTTTATTGATTTTCAATCAGTATTGAATATTGAATATTCTAGTCTATAATAACTAGGATATTTTTTTAGCATATAAACCTTTATGTTGAATACTTGATGCACTTTAAACTTGATGTATGCATGTAGTTGCATAATAATATTCGATGTATAATAGTATTTTTAACATATTATAAACTATTAGGATGTAAAATGTGATTTTTTTTTTAAATATAGGTTATAAACTATTTGCATGAAACATGTTAGAAACTCATAGGATGTTGTTGCATAAATATTACTAACAGTCATTCAATTGTGCTTGCGAGAATACTTTGATAAAGTATTTATTTATGATCAAATTATATGAACTACTTGAATGGTAATTCATCATTATTATGTTTTGTCACAAATCAACCAAATAGGAGGATTGTAAATGTCAAAATGTTTGGCTTTGATTAGTGAAATATTATTGTTAAAGATGAATCTGTTTAGATTGTTAGTTTATCCAAATTATATAAAGAAATAGTCAATTTTATCTTATAGAATATAACATGATTATTTATGTAATTATCTAATTTTTTTGGATAAATTATATAGGAAGTTTAGATAGATATTATCAAAAAAAGATAAAAACAAGTCATTTGAAGATAACTGTTAGAAAAGTGTTTTTTGAAACATAAATAATAATATGTTAAGAACATAACAAACTAGGAAGCTTGAATATAATGTTTATCAAAGATTCTCATCCTCGTCACATGGATATGTATATAAGAAAGGACAATCTGAAGCATTAAAAAGAATGAGCAGCTGGGTAGAGCAACACTTGTAATGGAGCAAGAGTGCCCAACTAACTAAACAATTATATAGAGTTTCATAGCTTCTACTCGTGACACATAAGTAGAGTGTGAAGAAAATTCTTTAGGAGAATTATTCGCTGAAAAGTTGGAGAGCATGCATAATCTTATATCTTCCGACATTTACTCATATTACCCTTATTTAGAAATTTCCATTACTGAAAGACTAATCTCCCTGCCCATTTTAGGGCAATAAATACTTCACTGGAAATCTAATTTCTTCACTCTATTTCTGTTCACTAGTCTCATTACCGGGAAAACTAATTCCTCTGCATTACCATGCACTAGTCTCATTACCGGAAAATCTAGTTCCTTACATATTTAATCCACAATTGAATTCACAATACCTTTCTACAATTGCAATATCTAACATAATGAACATGGTAAACAATAGTGTTAAGGTATTTGACACCTACCTACTGTTGAAGTTCTGGAAGTACTTCTTTGTTGCAGCACAGCTCTTATAGCCTCCCTAGATCTATAAGTATACCACATTATTTTTCATTAGATGCACATTTCACATAATAATAGACTAAGTTGTTTTCTTTCAACTTAACCATAATTTGAGATTCAACTTACATTGAACTTTAACAAATTCATCATTAATTTGTACAAATTTAAACCATAGTACCTCTTTCCTGCTACACAGCTCCCATGGCCTTCTGATACGATCCAAGCACCAAAGGATCCATTAGAGATTTTGGTTGATCCAGTTATAAGGCTTAGAGCTAAGAGGTTCAAAGAGACTTTCAATGGACTTTTTCAAGATACGTGGGCTAAGGTGGACTTTAAGAAGATATTAAATAATGAAGAGCAAGCCATGATTAATCTGATTCATGTTCAAGAGGGGTTTGTTGGTGGAACCAAAACCATTACACAAGAATTGGGAGAAGAAGACTAGATTCGGTCAGTTTGACCTTTTTAATCATAACTAGAGCTAAAAGTCTAATTTTAAGATGATTATAGTTGGGATAGAAACTATACTTCCATACTTTTCTAACGGTATATGGCACACCTTCTAATTCTTTAAGATAAGAGAAAACCATCCATTTAAAGTTGGGTTTTGCTGCTGCCAGATAGAATGCGGAAATAACTGAACTTGACTATTAAACTTTCTTGATTTTGTGAGAAAACCTTGTTTGGGTTTCAAACTTGTTTATTTTATTTATTTTAATTAGTTTGGGCTAGTTTTAGCTTGGGTTGATTATTATTTAAATTGGGTTTATATGTGATCCATTAGAGAAACTAAAGTTTTTGGCTTGGGGTATAAATACTCTTGAGAATAATTTTCAGATTAGTTTTTGGCTAATAATATTCTGATTTTGCCGACTTTTGGTTGTCAATTTTGGTTCTTAATTGAACTTTCAACTCTTCAAAGAATTAACCAATCCTTGTGTGAATTTATATTCCTTTTGCTTATCTCCAGATGTAGGTGTTATAATTGACTTGGTTTATAGTCTTGTTGCCTAGGAGCAGGTCTTTTATTGTGATAAACTTATCCTATTTTCAGCAAACTTGGATTAGATAGATTTTAAGTTCGTGAATTCTATTCAATTCCGCTAGGGTTCGCATCACCTCCCATGGATCCACAAGTATACCATATTGTTTTTCATTCCATGTACATTTCACATAATAATATACTAAGTTGTTTTCTTTCAACTTAACCACCATTTACAATTCAACTTACATTGAACTTTCTTTTCCTTCCAAAAAGACACAAAGAACCCATTCATTCCTTAACACATTCATCATTACTTTATACAATTTTTAAACCATTTTACATTCATAAATCCCAATTTTCATTCTTACTCCTATTTTGTCAAAACATGCATAACAAGAAAAGATGAATTCTCTTCAATTTATCTCATATAGAAAACATTATGCATTTATTTTCCTCAAACATATATTAATTTATTATGATTACGCTTGAATAAAATACAAATTCATCACATGCAATTTGGTCCCCCTATTGGTCAGCCATTGAGCCTTTAGGAACACCCTGGTTTTCTTCATTATTTCTTCCTAATTTAGCACCCATCACAACTTAATCTAACCTAATTGACTCAATATACAATCAATTTCCATTTCCTCCAAATTCATACATTAAAACCTAACACAAAATTCATGAATTCAACCTCAATTGCCTTCCTTTCATATAAGTTTGCTAGGTTAGGTTTAGAACTCCTTACCAAGTAATATTCTTCTTAACTTCGAGTTCTAACCAGTCGAAATTTTCCACGTCCCTCCCTTTTTTCCTCTTCTTTCTTCATTTTCTCTCTCTAACTCAATCTTCCCTCTGTTTGATTTTTTTTAATTTCTAGTGTGGATGAATTCTTCTTTATCAAAACCCTCTCTTTTCACTCCTACCTATCACTTCTCTAACTCTTCAATGGTGAAAGGAAAGAATAAGAAGAAGAGAAAACATTATTTCCCTCTCTTGGCTGCACTGTTAGTTTTAAGAGAAGTAGTAGCCAAAATAGTTTGACCGTTTTGAGAAACAGTGCGATTATTTTATTAAATCAGTCTAACCATTTCTTAAAACAACTAGATTATTTCTAATTCTCGACCAATGCATATATTCATATAATTCGGTTGTAAATCTTTCTTCTTTTATCTTCTTAACTCTTCTTTCCCGATTTATTATATTCATTTTATTACGCTATAATTTCTATCACCCGAAATCATTTTGTAAATTTATACCGAAGCGCCTTTAATCTCTTCATCTTTTATTCATATATGTCTGGACATATTATAATAATTATTTACCCTATTTTTTTATTATTATATTTTGGAAAAAAAATTATCCAGGAGTTTACATTCTCTCATTCTTTAAGAAGATTTCATCCTCGAAATTTGAATTTCCATACTTGTTTTTAGAAACAATTCAGGATAATTATTGTTCATCTCTAATTCCTTTTCCAAAGTTTCTTCCTCGACTTGAGAGCTTCTCCATAGTAATTTCACTATATGGATCTTTTTTATTTCTTAACTCCTTTTCACTTTAATCCAGAATCCTTATTGGTTTTATTTCTATGGTCAAATCTTCTTTAACCCTCAGTGGAACTTGTGGTAGTGCTCGAGAAGTATCCATATTAGCCTTTCGTAATAATGAAACAAGGAATACATCTATCCTAACTAAATATAGGGGCAAGGCTAAATTATAAGCTACCAGTCCAATCCTCTTCACCACTTCGAAGGGTCTAATATATCTTGGTGCTAACTTTCTTTTTATTTGAAACCGCAACATGTGTTTCCAATGAGCAACTTTTAGGTACACCATATCTCCAACTTCAAATTTTAGAGGCCCTCTCCTAACATCTGCGTAACTTTCTTGCCTGTCTCAGGCAGCTTTCATTCTGTCTCTTATAATTCTCACATTTTCTAAGGTAATCTGCACTAATTCTGGTCCCATTAACCTTCTATCCCTAATTTCTTTCCAACGAATAAGGGTTCAACATTTCTTACCATACAAAGCCTTGTAGGGAGTCATCCCTATTGTAGACTGATAATTGTTGTTGTGGTGAATTCCACAAGTGGAAAGTGTTCTTCCTAATTGCTCATAAATTCTAAAATGCAGGCTCTCAACAAATCCTCTAAATACTGGATTGTTCTCTTTGATTGTCCATCCAATCAAGGATGAAATGTTGCGTTTAAATTTACTTTTTTTCCCTAGAGCACATTGAATACTTGGCCATAATAGTGAGGTGAGTCTCGGGTCTTGATTAGAAAAAATTGATATGGGTATCCCATGAAATCTTACCATTTCATTCACATAAAGTTTAGCCAACTTATGAACTGAATCTGTCATTTTCATAAGTAAGAAAATGTAAATTTTGTGAAGTGATCCACAATAACCTAGATTACATTACTGCCCTTCTTCCCCCTAGACAAACCTGACATAAAGTCTATAACAATATTTTCCCATTTCCACTCTCAAGTATCAGCAATGGTTGTAGAGGCCCTGTTGGCTTCTAATGTTTAATTTTTACATATTGACAAACTCTACACCTAGTCATATATTTAGCAATTTCTTTCTTCATTTTAGTACTTTTTGGATACACAGTGAATATGGATTCATGCGTCTCCTTTAACATTTCCTCCTTCAAGGTCTTATCTTTAGGTAGATACATTCGTCTACCCATCATTACCATTCAATCCTCTAAAATTCAAAATGACATCTCAACTCTTAACTTCACCTTGTTTCTCACTTTATCCACTTCAACATCTCTTTATTGAACTTCTAATACTTTATCCTGAAATATAGACCATACTGTCAATTGGGCTATCAGAGAGCCTTCTGGCCCTATATGAGTATTGACATCAACTTTATCAACTCTCTTTCATCTTGTAACGACCTAGCTATTTCAAAAGCCAAAATCAGTGGAATTGTTTTTCTTAAGTTCTCGATACTTCTTACAATGACATTCCGTGAATTAGTAATTAGGTTCCCTTCCTTATCATGACATCATACGGATATAGTTTTCATAATCCAACATTCCTATAAGACGGATGCTTAATACGTATGCCCATAATATTATATTTTCATATTCATACATTTACATTAAATCATATTGGCATACTCGTGAGTTTGCATTCCTGTTCTAGTCTTGTTATCAACATGAATTTATACACAAGTGCCGAACGACAATTTTACACAACTAGTACTTTCTTTCATATGATCCTTATGTGAATTCACAACATAACATCCTCATAAAAGAAAGTATCACTAAATATATTCATGAAATCGTATCTACATGTCTGCATATCCACATCCATATTCCATTACAGTTTTCATTACAAGTCCTTACAAAAGTGTCGAATAACAAATATTCGACATAACACCTAAGACATACTATTACATAGCACCTTTCAAAATATGTGAACCCGCAGAATGATTTTCCTACGCACCTTGATTGTGTAATGTCCCTGTTACAAAAATAATATGGATACAAGAATTGTGAATAATCTAAACATAATAATAACAACTAGAAAGACGTTATCATTATTTTCTGTTATCAACTAAAGGTGAGTACATTATTTCATTCACTTCTCATATACATTGTACAATCATCATTATTTCTCTAGATGTATTATCCTCATTCATATGCCCCAGCCTCTCTATAGGAGTGGTGGGGTTGAAGTTAAATTTTCAGTCGAGGTTAATTACTTCACCTTCACCCAGTCATCCACCTTGGATGCTTTTAACTTTAGTTAATAGTAATATCTAAACTCGGTCAACCGTTTCGAGTGCCATTAACCAAAACTAATCACAAAAGTCAAACTCGTCATCTCTTACGGATACCATTAGCCGAAGCCAATCGTTATAATCAGCTCGGCCATTCATCTAGGATGCCATTTACCAAAACTAATCATCAATCACAACCCGGTCATCCATCTCGGATGCCATTAGCCGAAGCTAATCATTAAGCATAATCCATTCATTCATCTCGGATGCTATTAGTCAAAGCTAATCAACAATCATAACTCGGTCATTCATTTTGAATGCCATTAGTCGAAGCTAATCATCAAGCATAACCTGGTCATCCATCTCGGATACCATTAGCCGAAGCTAATCAACAATCACAATCTGGTCATTCATTTTGAATGTCATTAGCCAAAGCTAATCAACAATGACAATCAAAATTCCATAATTGGTTTGACATTCGTCAACAGCCCAATTTCATAATAGCTCAATTAACATCTCATAGTCGGTTTAACATTCATCGCAATGCAATAATATATCCTCCTCAACCAAGTCATTTTAGAATATTAACATTTTCATCATCATTTCAACATTCATCAAGAACTCGATCAACATTTTATAGTCGTTTCAACATTCGTCACGAATTCAATCAAACATTTCATCTTCGTCTCATCATTCATCAAGGATTCAATAATATATCATCCATAAGTAAATCATTTCAAAACATTAACACCATACAAGAAAAAGGTGGAAACCACCTACCTGTTCCACCCATGGGGTGTCCTTGTCCTGACGAAGGTCCAATCCCAGTCGCACCACCTAAAACATTGATGGCCATAAATCAGTACATTTGTATTCAGTAACTGCACAACTCTTCACCATGCATGTCTAAAGCATACACAAGTTCATTTTCAAGTGTTCCACATATTACAACCACATAATGCAATCATTTTAATCATTGGACCCATTCAAATATATAAATTTGCAGCAAAAATTAGTTAGCAAAAGCTAGTTCGCTAGTGACAAAAATTCGTCAGCGGACTGGTTCGCTGGAACACGAAATCGTCAGCGAACTGATTCAATATAGAAATTCGACAACGAAAACTGATTCACCATAGACACCACCATTTGGCATCAAAAACTGATTCGCTACAGGCTCCACAATTCGACAGCGAAAACTGATTCGTTGCAACCACCACAATCCGACAGTGAAAAATGATTAGCTGCAGACAACACAATTCAGCAGCGAAATCTGATTCACTACAGACACCACAATTCAACAACGAAACCGATTCACAGTTGAAAACACAATTCGATAGCGAAAATTGATTCATTGTAAACAACAAAATTCGACAGCAAAATCTGATTCCCCGCAGATAACACAATTCGGCAGCGAAAATTGATTCGCTGCAGATACCACAATTCGGCAGCGAAAACTGATTCGCTGCAAACAACACAATTCAGCAGCAAAAACCCGATTCACTGCAAACACCATCATTTCGGCAACGAAAACTCATTCACTGCAGACAACACAATTCGGCAACGAATGCTCATTTGCTTCAAACACTATAATTCGGTAGCGAACACCTAATTCGTTGCAGATAACACAATTCAACAGCGAATGCTAATTCGCTGTAGACACTATAATTCGGCAGCGAACACTGATTTGCTGCAGGCAACACAATTCATGAATGAATGTTAATTCGCTATAGACACCATAATTCGACAGCGAACACCTGATTTGCTGCAGGCAACACAATTCAGCAGCGAATGCTAATTCGCTACAAACACCTGATTCGCTGCAGACACTATAATTCAGTAGCGAACACCTGATTCGCTGTAGGCAACACAATTCGGTAGCAAATGTTAATTCGTTGCAGATAACACAAGACAGTGAACACCTGATTCGTTGCAGGCAACACAATTCGACAGTGAATGCTAATTTGCTGCAGACACTATAATTCAGCAGCGAACACCTGATTCGCTGCAGGCAAAACAATTCGGTAGCGAATGTTAATTTGTTGCAGATAACACAATTCGATAGCGAACACCTGATTCGTTGCAGGCAACACAATTTGACAACAAATAAGTCCACATAAAAATTATTGCTAATTGCCCGAAGTGAGAAGCAAAAATATTTTGATAAAGACGTTCCTCCATAATATCAAATGCTAATTTGCTGCAGACACCAGAATTTGACAGCGAATACCTGATTCGGTGCAGACACTATAATTCGGTCGCGAACACCTGATTCGCTGCAGACAACACAATTCGACAATGAACGCCAATTCATTACAGACAACACAATTCGACAGCGAACACTTGATTTGCTGCAGACAACACAAATTAGCAGGAAACATCCACATGCATTTCGGTTCCAGTACACAATTTGTTATTAAAATCCAGCAGAATCACATAATTTCAAGCATAAACAACTACATGGAATTCAGTTCTAGCACACAGTTTGTTAATAGAATCCAGCAGAACCATATAATTTCAAGCATGGACATCTACATGCATTTTATCACATAATGCAATCTGGGCAACCCTTTAGCTATGGTTGGCCCTTTATCATGTTTCGTCCATTCAATCTATTCATTTTTCTTTGTTAAATGTTCTGGAATTAAGTCTCCATTCAACCCCATTTCTGTCCCTCTTTTTATTTTAGGTTTCCTTTACATCTGGTATAAAAATTCTAGGCATTCCCTCATGGTTTTTCTTCATTCCAAAGTCACAAAGAACATGAGAAAGGAGGTTACAAGACCCATACCTTTTAGATCTAAGTAGGTTTGGGAAAAGTTTGACAGTATTCCTTCTCTTCTTCTCCTGGTTCTTCCCCTACTCCTTCCTCTCTCGGTTTCTAGCCCCTTTCTCTTTCTCTTTAGGCAGTTGTTTAGTCTTCTCTCAAGTTTTCAACTCTCTCTCTCTTACACATGTTCAAAGAGGCACTTACTACTGGCTTGGTTTAATTTCTATTGGGAAGGAGGAAGAGAAGAGAAGCATGCAACTGAACATACAGCTACTGCAGACAGATTTTTGGGAAGAGGAATGGTCACCTTCTCTCTCCTCCTTGTATTTATACCCCCTTTTAAAGAGCTAGGATGTTTAGGTGTTGGTTTAAGTTTGTTCTTGTCCCCTCTTTGATTATTCCAATATTGGTTTCTCCTCCCTCTTAACTCTTTAAGGCAGACCGATTTGCTCCCCTAACTATCACTTAGTATGAGCCAGCCTTTTACTTAGATTTCTATTGGGTATTATAGCCACAAATGACACATAAATTCATCAGCACATACAACCACTGTTGACTAAAGAATCATCATAAAAAACTGAGTCACTACCGATTCAAAAATCGACAGCGACGGTGGAGTCATTTCTTGTTTTACATTTACTTTTTTTTTGTTTACACATCCCTCCCTTCTAATGCCTCCACAACTACTTTATTTTTATGACTAAAAGCATCATCAACAACATTTTCTCTGCTTGGGTGGTGATCTATTATATAATAAAAATTCTTAATGAATTCCACCATCTTCTATGTTGTAGTTTAATTCCTTTTGTGTCATCAATTACCTCAAACTCTTATGATCCGTGAAGATCTGAACTAAAAATCCATATAAATAGTATCTTTATACTCGTGATGCAAACACTACATCAATCGAGTCAATGAGGTTGTTATGGTTGAGAATCCTTGAATGAATCTCCTATAATATCTTGCTAACCTAAGAAAATTATGCATTTTAGTTACATTCGTAGAATGTTCCCATTTCAACATTGCTTTAACTTTCTTTGGATCTACAATTATTCCCTCTACAGATATGACATGTCCTAGAAAAACCACTTTTTTCAGCCAAAACTCACACTTACTAAGTTTGGCATACAATTGATGATTTCTTCAGGTCTGCAGCATTTGCCTCAAGTATTGCTCATGCTTCAAGTATGAGTTGGAATAGACCAAAATATCATTTATAAATACTACCATGGATTTATCTAAATAAGGTTAAAAGACCCGATTCATCAAATCCATAAACATTACTAGTATGTTGGTCAATCCAAAAGGCATTACTATAAACTCATAGTGTCCATAACTAGTCTGAAATGCAGTCTTCGGCACATCCTGCTCCTCAATCTATAACTGGTAGTACCCTGATCTCAGGTCTTTTTTAAAAAATATCCAAGCCCTTTTAAGTTTGTCAAACAAATCATCTATCCACACAAGCAAATATTTGTTCTTCAATATTACCCTATTTAGTTGCCTATAATCTATACAGAGTCTAAAAGTCACATTCTTCTTTTTCATGAATAAGATTAGAGCATCCTAGGGTGAATTACTCAGGCATATAAACTCTTTTATAGTAAATCCTGCAGCTAAACTTTCAACTCAACCAATTATGTTGGTGTCATCCTATATGACGCATGAGCTATAAGAAAGTTACCAAGTAATATATCAATCAAAACTTTTACTTCCCTATTCGGGGGCAATCTTAACAACTCTTTTGGAAACTCTCTCATGATAGGGAGATTTTTTAACTCTACCCTATCCTTTTTAAAATATATTATGTATGCAAGATATGCCACACACCCTTTTCTCATCAATTTTCTAGTTATCATACCTGAAATCACACAACTTGATATGACCTTTCTTTCTCCTTTAAATATCACTTTCTTTTCGTCTACTCCCTGAAGAGTAACCATATTGACAAAACAATCCATTTGTACCTTATGGGTACTCAACCAATCCATTCCTAATATTAAGTCAAAATCATGCAACTCTAATGGCATTAAATTTACTTCCATATCACGTCCCTCAATAATAACCCTAACACTCTTATACATGCAACCCACAAGTACAACATCCCTTAAAGGTGTACTAATTAGAAATCTTTTTTTTTTCAATTTAGTTTGTTGCATTTTTAGTAGATTTTCAATTTTTCTTGCCATAAAAGAGTGTAGCATCAGGATCGATCAAAACATATACATATTTGCTTTCTTAGAATAAAGTACCTATTATTACATTCATGGCAGCCCGTACATCATTCTGGTTCATATGGAACACTTTACTCTATGCCCTTTCCCCATATCCTCGAGGTCGGCCTCGATTACTACTGGTTCTCAATTGCGCTAGTCTAATGAGTCTATTCATTATGACTGACTGCTAATAACTATATGATTGTTGTTGTCCCTATCACTGGACATAATCAGCTCTCTGAGGGCAATCCTTATTAAAATATCTCTACCCCTCCACAATAGTAACATTTATGACCTAAATAGGGCAGTTCTACCATTTATATTCATCCTACCTATAAATATAGCATCGCCCTAGCGATGCAGAACAATCATCAGGATGCCTCTGCTCACATCTAAAATAGTGAGGATAGGTAATTGTCTTTTGCTCCGAAGTCTTTCTAGTAGAACTACCCCTAATATAAGTTGACCCTCCACTTGTGCTCTAGAAATGCCTATCTATTTTTTCTTGACTAGACTCTCCTCCTCTCCTTTTATACTAGTCAAACTACCTTTATTTTCCCTTCTTAAAAAAAAGGGTCTGGGAGGTTTACCCAAAGAGTAATCAAACTCCTTTATTTTCCCAACGTCAGATTGACCTTGTTAACCCTCTACTATACATGCCTCTAATGCCTGAGCTGCTTCAACCAAGTCTCTCATCATCCTAAATTGCAGTGTTATCAATCCCTGTTTCAAATCTTGCCTTAACCAATTCTAAAATCTCTCTATCATGTGTTGCTTTATAAGAACATGATATGGGAGAAACATGAAGAGGTCATGAAACTTACTTTCATACTTCAAGACTATCATATCCCCTTGCTTTAAAGCTAAGAATTCTTATTCTTTCATCTTGTGATGATATTTGAAGTAGAACTAATTTTCAAAATCTACTCTAAAATCACTTCAGGTCCATAACTATATAGCCCTCATCGATTGTACGGTCTCCTACCAAGACTATGCTCTATCTGATAAAAATTAGGTGGCACAATCCACTCTCAACAAATCTAGCATCCTTATTTAAAATAAATTCTTCTCCATTTTCCTAATTTATCTACCTACAATTTTTGTATCTTGATCCCTTATGAAAGGTTTACACCCTATCTCCCTTATACTTTTCACTATCTGCACTAAGGCAACCACACTATCCATTGGTGTAGTGACCATTGGAGTTGTTAGCACTACTGGAGATGTTAGGGCCACAAGGGTTAATACATTATTCATGGTATTGACCATTACCTTTATTATATGTGCTACGAAACTCCAGCCTGTTTAGAGGTGGTATCATCTTAGAGCCCAAATGACTCTTCTCATCTCGACTAAATAGCTGCTGATGGCATATGAGAGGCAATATATGCCAAAGGGTCCTCTCCCTAACTCTTCTCAAGATCCACATTTTGAATCCTCCTCTACATCAAAGAGGGATTTGTTTTCGTACCATGCCTTGTACGAATCATCCTAAAACAATTTTAACATGTACCCATTTTCATGGTTAATCCTAAACCCATGACAAGGCTCTGATATCAACTATAACATCCTCAGTATTTACATACAATCACTACATGATTTCTTCATATTAATTCCATGTATTTAGGAAATTTGTTTTTTCAAATGGTCAACTGAATTAAGCTAAAACCTTACGTTATCATTTCATTTATCATTTTATAGTTTTGAATATTACATATATTCCTCATGAAGTTGATGATATTTCGGCGAAGTCTCTTTTATACTAGGATATCCCAAGTTATTGACTAATTCATGTTTCACATCAATTCTTATTAATGCATATCAAAGGTTGTCCAATCATCCTGGACTTATCTCGTAATCATATTAGAATACCTTTCAACCTCAACTTCCAATGTTTCATTCATCATAGTCCATTATTATATTTCTTGCAGATGATATACATATATATGCACACATAATCAATTCATATAAGAATGGTACAATATAACCACATGCTTTTGTAATTTTAATACAACAAAAGAATTGATAAAATATTAGAAATCTACAAAGATGTCTAAGTATAGTAATATGTCCTTCAATAAAGTTAATATTAATTACATTTCCAAATTATAATACAAAGGATTATTGATTACATGTTCATTAAATATTATAAAAAGTATTCCTAAAAAAAACCATATCATTTCGCTTATTGATAAGAGGTACCTGAAATTGATTATCACATAATAAAACCAAGTTGTTAATAAATTAATTAAATAAGAATACCACTTAATTATGAAATTCTACTATATTTTATCTATTTTAATTAGTTTCCTTTTTATAAATCAGTCAAATTCCTTCAAATTCAACTTAAACCCGAGTCATCTTGACTCGTTACTACCAACTAGGGATGTTTAAAAAAACTGATCAACCGAGAAAATCAAACCGAGATGAAAAACCGATTAAACTGATTTTTAAAACCATAAAATCTTTCCAGTTCGGTTCGGTTTCGGTTTTAAAACTGAAACCAATGAACCGAACTAAATCAACCAATAAAAGAACTATAAATACTACAGTTAACCTAACCCTAATAACATAACACAAAAAGTTGCCGCCTAGACCAGAGACCATTTTTCTCCTTCTTTGTTTCCCTTTCAGCCACTCTGCCCCTTGCATCTGTCTCTTCTTTAGCCGAACAAAAACCCACATCTCCATCTCCTTGGCTTCTCTCTTTACTTATGCGCAAGCCGTCGCAATCCTCCTACTCTATACTTGCAGCAGAAGGAGAGGGCTCCTTCATTAGAGAAAAGATGACAAGGTAAAGTTTATCCCTATGTTAATTCTGGCCTTCGTGTGCTTGTAACATACGAACATATGTTTCAAACTTTCATGCTTTTTTAGCCTTCCTATCACTACTTCCTCGCACTCACCTCTGCTTGTCCTTTTTCTATCCTCTTGCCGCTAGGATTTTTGCATCTTTCTTCAGGTTTGCCCCTTCCCCCTACCCTCTCTCCTTTCTCTTATTTTAGTCATGCCTTTTGTCTTATTCGAT
>Ga0325401_1002849_pt1 | contig 15547 bp, 12 predicted proteins | sample PopdelMetagenome_FD_205666 | JGI IMG/M metagenome (GOLD analysis project Ga0325401, IMG submission 205666) | Populus deltoides microbial communities from Bellville, Georgia, United States - Xylem-PdKOR-R2 | ecosystem: Host-associated > Plants > Phyllosphere > Stem > Wood/Secondary xylem | place...
TATGTTCCTTTTCCGGCAATCAAAGCATCAAAATGAGATCGCAATAGCCGGGAACAAGCTGACTTGTATTTTTATATTTCATACTATGACTATCCTTGGACATGAAACGCAATTGACTGCTGAACTCTGAGATCAGAATCCATCCCCTCATTCACCTACATACTGTAACACACACAACACATGCACGAAGAACAAGTTTTCCAACATTCAAACTAGAGAAGATAAGAGTGAAAAATTACTAGTCCAGTTAATTCAATTTGCAATTCTTACTGCCCTGCAATATCCCGGAAGTACTCATGACGAAGCGCAGCAGCAGCGGTTATTCTTCTTTAAGGATCCAAGCATAGCATTTTCTGCAGCATGATAGAATACAAATAATAATAATAATAAAAAATTACGACGTCCCTGTTCCTCTGTTTGCAATTCATTATTGTAAAAAATAAAAAATAAATTGAAGATGTTCATGATAGAATACCAGCACTATTTGGTCAAAAGAGAACAAAGAAGCTAATCTAGGCCATTAGGGCTTGAACAGTAAATATCTTCCAGGTGTGGGTGGGGAGCTAAGCAAATGAGAATCATACTTACCGAAAGAAGGTCGATTCCAGTTGATCCAAGTGTTGGAACAACAACTCTCAGTTCCTGTAACAAAAGAGAAGAAATAAAATTCTCAATTACAGACTCTCTCTTGAGAATGTTAAGATTTGGAGTTGGTGATAATGAACGATATTTCAGTAAGGAAGCCAATTAATTACCGGAGGCTGATACTCTGGGAAGTTAGATAGACAATCAGGAAAAGTGATTCCAATAAACGAATGCTCTGGAGTACCCAGTATACTTGACATAAACAATAACAAGTTAATGTAAAATAGTATGCATGTAAAGCAGCTGGGAGACAAGTTTACATTTAACTTTTGCTTTACTCATTTTGCAGGTTTAGGTTAAAATAAGAAACAATTTTTCATATTCGCATTAACAAGTATTAGATGGAAAGTTTTCCTTGTAGAAACTATCCAAGCATGAAGACATCTTAGTAAATTTAGTTTAAGCCAAGCTTCAGCTGTCATTTTAAGTCTCAGGTTGCCAAGATGCAGAAAAAGAAGACACCCTCATTGCCATTTACAACACTTTAATTTCCGCCCACAAATTAATAGTGATTTCATTGTCTGGGAATAGATTCAAAATGGGATTAAATGAAAATAGAAATAAACATGGCTCGCAGATGAAATATGTTTAATTTTAGAAAAAAGAAGAGCGACTCAGCGCAGCAAGGCTATTCAAACCTGAAAATTAAGCTCAATTGCTCCTTCTTAAAATCTCTATCAGGATCCCTCTTCAAATTCACGGTATCAAACAATCGCTCCTGATTCACCATCTCAGCAAATATGCATCCTACCGACCACATATCAGCAGCAACATAATGTTCTGTTGATCCCAGCAATACTTCTGGTGCTCTGTACGCAAGCGTTATGCACTGTAGAGGATAAGAATGACAGTTAGCCCAGATATGCAAATACAAAGAAAATGAAGTTTCCCAGTCATTAGAATTGTGGGTTTGTGATGTGTTCATGTATTAGCAATATTGAGCATGCTCCTGGTATTTCCAACTTCATGGTTTTTCCTTGAAGCAGGAGGGAAACCTAAGAAAAAATCACAGGAGTTTTCAATGAAGCACAATTCTTTAATTGAAGTTTGGATTCTCATGCTAGGACATGTGTAACTATTCCAGATTCAATAAATCAGAATAATGGTATTTAATGTTGTGCAAATAAATGCCCTAATCTTTTCCAAAAAAAATATATGCCCTAATCTTTTCCAAAAAAAATATATACCCTAATGGTTAAAAATACCTGAGGCGTGCATTTTTTTTGTGGAATGCTGAATGCTTTAGCCAATCCGAAATCAGCAATTTTCAGTGTGTAATTTTTCTGATTTACTAGCAAATTTGCTGGTTTCAAATCTCGATGGAAAACCCTTCGAGAATGACAATGATCAACAGCAGAGAGAATTTGACCAAGGAGTCTCTGAAAATGAAGCAAACAAACACACAAGTATTACAAATTTGGCAAAAGAATCTCCACCAACCTCATTCTTCAACAGAGAATGCTAAGCCACAGATAGCAGCTGAAAAACAAAACCGAAAAAGAGGTAAATGATAGAGCTTTGCAAATTCTATTCGATAATTCAAAATCCAGGAGCAACAAATTCCTGACTTGCCCACGCATCAACATACAAAGATAGACAGTGAACATACTACAGAACCATATAGTTACACCAAATCTTTTTCCATGTGAAACTGTGGGTACTGTAGGGGAGGGACTTAACTTACTTTGATTAGATTTGAATCACTGAAACGATCTGGATGTGCTTTCATAAATTCGAGCAAATCTCCATCCATAAATTCAAAAACTAGAGTCAATCTCTTGCCATCTTGGTGCACCACATCCAACAACCTGTCCCTCCCAAAAAATCAATCAAGAATAGCATCAATTCAAAGCTCAAGGACAAATTGAAAATTGAACGCGGATTTTTAAACAACAATACTAATACCATGAAGGAAAGAAAGTCATATAATAATAATAATAATAATTCACATTTATACTTAATAATGTTTTCATGGTCCATCTCCTTCAGGACGGACATCTCTCTGAGGGACACAGCCGGTACACCTCCATCATTACCATCACCTTCAAGCTCTGTAAGCTTCAAAGCTACAACGCAGTTGATTTTGGTGTCGATAGCCTGGTACACCTTACCAAAAGCTCCTGCACCAATCCACCTGCAATGCTGATACTGGCAGTCACATACGCACAGATTATAGCCAGGCCAGGGCAGCACATGAACAGTACTCAGAAAACAACAAAGAAAATGATAAGAACACAGGTAAGAAAACCTGTTACAACTTTTTCACATACCCGTGGCTGATCCATCCACAACAAGTTTCAAAACCAAAATAATTTGTTTTCAAATATACGAGTTCCTCCGAGATTTTTTTCTTAAAAACACTTACGCTCGTTAGTATTTTTTTTTTCAGTGAAAAAAATTAGCCCAGCCGAACCTAAAAGCCGATCCAATGAAGAACCTAAAAGCTAAAAGCCGAAGCCCCCAAGGCCTCCAGCATTGTATATTAATTAGAGCATGTTTGTTTGTTTTTTAAATGATTGTGAAAAAAATGAATTGTTTTTGTTTTAAAATATATATTTTAAATGTTTTAATGTCCTCATCATATCCTTATAATTTTCATGGTTTTATTATAAAAACAAACAAGTACTTACTTTAATTACCCCGTTTGAGGGTTTCCAATTTTTTATTTTTAATTTGAACTTCTGTGTGTATCAATTATCTGTCTCTACTTGATTTGTTAATCTTGTAGAGGTTCTTCTACATTAGTTGGGTTTCTCATATAGGTTTGCACTTGATTATTGCCCGCCTTAAGTAACGGATAATTATATCAAGTTTTTTTTAGATGTCAGAAAAATATTTAGGTGAATGGGATTTTTTTTCACTATGCATAGATTGATCGGATTATTGGATTTGATATTATTGACTTGATAGATTAAAAAAATAATTTAAATAACCAATAAAAATATAATTTGATTAAAAAAATTAAGATAATATTTTTTAAAAAAATATTAAAATAATAACATATTAAATCGATTTAGATAAACTTAACTGATTAAATCCATTATTCACGTCGTGAGATCTTGATAACTCCTATAGAAAAAAAATATTTTTTTATTAAATTCGGTTCTCAATCAACCTAATACTAAATAATGAAATTAAAAAAAAATTAACTAAAAAATAAGCTGAGTCAACCTAAATTAACTTGTTAAATCTAGGTCATTAGACCAAGAAAAATCTATAGAAAACAAATCGAAATAAATTATGAATCTTAATTCTCAATCGATCTTGAAGGATGAAATTAAAAAACAAATTAAAAAAAAGACACAAAAAACCACCCACGTCAACTGACCAAACCCATGACTTGGGTCATGAGATAAGGGATAACCTTATAGAGTGCAAACCAAAATAAATTACAAAACTCAATTTCCAATCAGCTCAATATTGAAGGATGAAATTGAAAAATATTCAACTAAAAAAAGAAACCCGAGTCAATTGGCCTAATCCTCAAGTTATAAGACAATGATAATCATATAGAAAACAAATTAAAAAAAATATATAAAGTTCAATTCCCAGTCAACCAAATGCTCAAGGATTAAATTGAAAAAAAAACAAAAAAAATAACCCGAGTCAACAAAGGTTATCCTACCAAACCCGAGTCAAGAGACCAAGATAAATCCATAAAAAGAAAATAAAAGAAATTATAAAGTTCAATTCTCAATTAACCCAATGTTGAATGATGAAATTAAAAAAAAATTCAATTAAAAAGTAACAAAAAAAAACTCAAGTCAATATGATTAATTTACAAAACTCGCGACCTGAGTCATGAGACTGTGATAACCTCACAGAAAATATATATAAAAGAAAACAATTATGAAATCCAACTTCCAATCAATCCAATGTTAAAAAATAGAGTCGAGAAAAAAAATCATTAAAAAAATTACCCGCGTTACTCACAATCTGAATTATAAAACTGGAATAACTCAAAAAAAAAACAAGTTATTAAATCTAATACCACCACAAAAACTGAATTATTCATTACCACCACAAGATACCCAGCATCAATAACCCAAAAAACCTGTTCACTAACCCTGAATTCTAGCCAGAATACAACTGATTGCATTTCCCCAGTGTTCCAACAACAAATTAAACCAACTCTGCTGCAAAGCTCCTAACGTGTGTTGCACCACATCCTTCAGTCACAGCCCCACATCCTTCAAGCCATCATAAAAAATAAAAGGAGATAGTTCTGGCAGGGGGGATTTTGCCACACCTAAGAACTGTTTCAAATGCAATCCAATGTTTGAAAATGAATCCCAAACAATATGAATGTAGCTTTGAATGCTCCAAAATACAAAAATACCTGGTCTTGCCGGTATTTTTCTCTTATTTCAAGCGTTCCGTGTCTTTTACCCGAACGCAACTCATATAAAATGTTCACACATTCCTTCATATCACTTGCCATATAACGAAATCGTTGCTCCAACGTAGAACTCTGTGCAGAAATCTGTTAGTACGTACTCACATGGAATATTACCACAAAATAATATTATAGCGAAATAGACTCTTACCCAAGCTTGCGAGTTTGGCTGAATTAAAAATTTGATGAGAAAGATAATAGACGAAGCCAGTAAAGAAGGTTTGAACTTGCAACATTCATGTTCCACTAAACTCAGATCAGCTATATAGGATGCCATGTGCTCAAGCAGGAGGTTCTTTTCCTATGAGAGGTAAACAAGATAGAAGTAATTAAGCCAACAAATAAATTAACTCTCCAATACAAAAACATATTCACTAGGATCTCTCACTTCATAATCTTTTTGGACTTTATCCAAGAATATCCTGCAAACCAATAAATCAAAAAATATATATACAATATTAGACCAATCAATTAGTATGATTCTGTGTTATAAATGCGATTATAAATGACCGTATTCATAGTGCTCTTACCTCAAGAATGTCTTCACGGTAGGATAGCCCAGTTTATATCTCAAGCAACCTAGCATCTCAGTCTCCATGTTCAATATCTACATAAATTTTATGAACCATCATGAATAAAGAAAAATGAATGAAACGCTCATTGAAATAAGCATGTGTTATGAGGTGCATATGGAGTTTTTTTGAAGACAAGATCCTTGGGGGTGGGTTGGGTTGCAGCATACAAGCCTAGAGGTGGAAGCTTCCGAGTCTTAAGAAGCATTCTGTGTCTTGGAGCTGGAGAAAAATTCTTAAAGAAGGGGATATTTTGGACAAACAGAACATACAATAAGTAATGGGAATGCTACTCTTCTTCGGCGAGACTCGGCATGCTTACCAGCTTCTAGTCAAGAAACATGGTATGAGCACAATGCAGCATTCTGGTATCCTTTTAACACAAAAGTCTTTTGATATTATAAAGAAGAATAAATAGTATTGGACTAGTGAAAGGTTAGCTGCATTGGTTGACATCCAGGGAACTATTTGTGACGTAATTTTTTTTTCCCAAATTTGATCATTAAAGATGGTTTTTTTTTTTAAAGTCGAGTGCTGATGGTGTTTATTCTGCTAGACGTGCCAGATTAAAGGGGAGCAGAATTTATTAGCACAAGTTGGTTTCTGGCAGCCTGCCCATCCAAAGACGCAGCTTTGTAACCCTGCTTTTAGTGCTAAACATGTGAACAAACAAGGAAGGAAAATTCTCTCAAAGGAGGAAATGATGCTACCATTTTTTCTTTTTTGCTCTCTGAATTTATTTTTTCTTGATAGCTCGAAGGGATTCATTAATGAGCAACAAGGAAGCAAAGAATAAGTTCCTAGACAGTGGAACGATAAAGATGAACAAACAAACAAACAGCAAGCACAAGGGCCACCAAAAGAAAAGGAAAGAAAAACAAGAGTAGCAGAGACAGTACTCAACAACTAGACCAGCAGCAAGAAAGTGGCATCAAAAGGGCAGAAGCAAAACTCCAAGGCAGCAAAAATAGAAGCTCTCCAAAACATCTGAATTCTCAAGCAGCAAACCACAACAAAACTGAAAGCTCATACAAAGAAGAAACTGAGGAAGCAGCATACCAGACTAAATCACAGAAACTCAAGCAATAAAACAAGCGACCCAAGAAGAGAGGAAATGCGAAGGCATTGGACTATTACGGCATGCCACTAACAATATAAAGATAATTAACAGACAAAAACACAGCAGCACCTATCATGAAAAAACAAAACGCATAAGAAAGGAGCTTAGACGTAAAAAGAAGAGACATCAGCAATCAGCAGCAGAAGAAAAGAGATTGCATGGTACCTACCCTTTATGTGTCATCATGAAATGGATCGTGTCGACTTAAAAACAAGTTTCAAAATAGCACCCAATTTTTCCAACTCGAAGGCAGATACTCGTAATGCAAATTTTCTGTATGGCTTTTGATGAAAGCTTTCTAGCTTCTTTTTACAAGCTTTGTAGTAGGATTTTCCTACTCCTACTTGAGATTTATTTGATCCACACCACCGTGTATCAAAATTGAAACTAAAATCAATAAGAAAAAAAATCAAGATATATAAGAACCAACAAAGAAATACCTGTCCGTCTGCAATCGGAGAATCCATAAATTGCACAAAATAAAAAGATTGTTTCATCCCAACCCTTTCTTCGTATTTTCTGTTCATCAAATTAGTATCAAGCAGTAGTAAATCACAAAAGCATTTAAAGTAGATAATCGGCAAATTCATATTAATCTTACCCGGCAATGTATAGTGAGGAAACACCAATTAACTCCAATTTATCTGTATCAACAACAGGATTCAAAGAGTTGTATCTATCGTAGTATGAAAATGCTGTGTGTAGAGTATCCTGGTCAAGACCAAGACGGCATGAAAGAAGAGCCAAAACATCCACTATCTTTGCCCTATAGATGGATAGGGTATCATCTATGCCCATCCGTTGCTCGAAATTCATCTTCTTTAACAACAATTCTTCCTACAATTTCAGATGATTCAATTACTATAAACGCACAATTATATTTATGGCGGAAACAAAAACATCGCATACCTCCATTCCATAGAGATATTCGATAACCCTGTTGTCAATCTCCTCTGGTGCAGTCAGATCTTCATTTTTCTGCACCTTGGAAGGCCGCTCCTCTTCCATCGTGGATAACGGCTCTCTCTTCTTCGAGCTCTCTTGCTCGTCCATGTTTCTGTTTAAAATTCCTCACCTATATCAACTTTTTTCTTTCTTCAAATGTGTGTGTCTGTGTCTACACACACACACTAGATGTATTGCCCGCGCGCTGCAGCGGGCTTGCATAGCAAATGTCTTTTGATGATGTTCTAATCGCGCAGGATCTTAAAAAGAGTAGGAAATTTTTAAAGCTTGCTATAAGGCCAAGGGTGCATTAAAAGGAAAGTAATACAGAGGCAAAGCAACAGTCAATAGAAGACGAAAAAGAGTTGTTCATGCATATGAGAAGCCCACATGAAAGCTGAATCGTAGAGCCAAAAAGTTGCATCAACATAACATGCATATCGTTCCATCTATTCACAACAAAAAGGAATCGAATAAATCAAAAAGAGGACGATATGGTAGCGTGTCGCAAGAAAGACAAGCATGACGTGCGACTGGGTGAAGCAATGCAAGGCAAGCACTACAAATAAACAACCAACACAGGTGCTGTGTTGACAAAAAGCATAGATGATCATAGATGTGTCTATATAGCTAGGTGTCCTGCAAACGCAAGATGAATAAGCATAGAAAAGAAGCAACATAAAGGAAATCGATTGAAAAGAGAAGCCCGGGCTGCTGTTAATTTCATGACAGATCTAAAGAGAACAATAACTAAACATATGATCTAATTAACAAGCTAAAATGTCCATGTTATGTGAAAGGGGTTGCTGAAGTGGAGTGGCAACATAATATGAAAGAAATGGACCCGGCAGTAAGATGTTTCCAGCAAAAGTTGTTGGAGCCATGTCCGTAAAAGACTGGGAAAGTCAATGAACTCAGAAAAATGCGATAGAATCCTAGCTAGGAGAAGCTGTTCATTAATAACAACACAAAAACAACAGCCTATGCACAAAATTAAGAAAAGAAAATCTAGAGGTACAAATCCAATGCAAACTGGGATAGAACTCCACCTTGTCCTGTGATTGTTTGGCATGTCTCTATGCCATATTAATTTTTTTTTGGAAAATCTAACAGAGAGAGAGCCATCTCAAGTTGTCAACCAAAACAAATAATGTCTATTGAAATTTATCCTACACAGATTTCACACTGAAGAGTATTGTATGTTGGCTTGCTGTTGTCTGCCACAACTTATATTTCACACTCCCTTCCTGACATCTCCCTCTCTTTTTTGAAACTAATATATATAGCAAAAGGAGTTAAAAGGACATCTTGCTGAAATAACTTATAAGTACGCCAATTTTTTAAGTTGGAGCCATAAGCATATTGTATGGGGTATAATTCGATTTATCATGCAAGGGACCTCCTACCAAATTAACAGCTAATTGTAGTTTATGCATGCAAGACAACCTTTCATCATTGAAAAAAAAAAAAAAAAGACAACAGGCAGACCAAATCTATAATTGGAAGGGGCTAAGTGCGAAATATGGACCTTAAAAATCTAGACACAATTGAAAAGTGCAAATTCATCCGAGGGGATACCATAGCTCTCGTAACCATAGGATCCGGCCCTCAACCTTGTCTCAGACAACAACAGGACAGCTGGCCAGAACAAACTGATCCTCAAAAGATCACAAAACACCCAGGAAACAACACCGCTGTATTCAACAACATGGATCAACCAGCCCCTCTCCCAGGATCACAAATGAGAAGCGACAGCAAGAAGGGAAAAACATACAATGAGCTAGGAAAAACAAACAACAGACCCTGCAAAATCGACTTGTGTCACTGCAACTCCCTGAACACTGAGACACTTCTCATTGGATTCAATGCAAACTGTGTTGACAACAACAGTGGGAAACCATTGCTGTAACATCATTTTAATTAGAGCATGGCCCCTACCATCCTCATTAAATGACCATTGCAATGATCTCAAAACAGCAGACAATTGTGCTTAAACTGTAACTCCTAGAAAAGGTTTGAGATGGAAACATAAAAAGGAAAAGGTATTGAGTGGCACAGAGAGAAAAGAAAAGCACAACAACAGCCAAGCAAGCAATGGAAAACTGCAAAAAAAAAAAAAGAAAACCTTTGAAGCAGAAGCAACTCACAGCACACAATAGAGACTGATGACCTCCCTGCAAACCCAACCAAGACGCAGCAAAGCAAAGACTGAGAAGACCTGCAGGGAGCAAATAGAAACATCAGACTAAGCATGATCAGAAACCAAAGGAGAAAGAGGAAACAAAATAGAGCAAGAAAGCTAAAATGAAAGGGCAACAATAAGAGTCCAAGCAGCAAGAAAAACACAGACACAAACGTGTGAGGGCAGACCCGCAATACAAAAAAAAAAAAAAAAACCCTGTTATATACGCTCTCAAATTCTGCTGTGACACCAAATTTGTTTTCTGATAAATCAATCTTGTTTGTTTTATGTTACTCTCTCTCTCTCTTCACGTTTTCTTGTCCCGCTTCGAATATTCTGTAACAAATTCCCTACCTATATCAGCCTTCTTCGTTCGTGAAATACTATTAAAACACAACCACTTTAAATAAAGAATTTTTTTTATACCTTTTTATATGATGAATTCACTAAATTTTAATTTGAAACCTAAGTTTATTATTATATGTATTATATGTTATATGATATGAGAAAAAGAAGAAGAAGAAGAAGAAGAAGAAGAAGAAATGACAAGGTAAGTGTTATGTATTTTAATGGAGAAAAGAAAATGAAATAAGTACGTGCAACACAAAACAAGGATTTTAAAAGGATGTAACGCAGCTTAGTAATATGTTTTTTTTGGGTACAAAATGTTACGAGTTAAAATCCTGTCATTCTTATAAACTTTGCATATGATACAATAACAAGGGATCAATTAAGATAAATATACTTTAATATAATATTATTATTTATTATATATATATATATATATATAATATAGTTTATATATGAGATAGTATAGGCATTATATACTATTATTATTTGTATATGATAATAGTATATAATGCCTATACTTTTAATTCCCTACCTATATCCCTTTAAACTTTGCATATGATACAATAACAAGGGATCAATTAAGATAAATATACTTTAATATAATATTATTATTTATTATATATATATATATATATAATATAGTTTATATATGAGATAGTATAGGCATTAATTGATCCCTTTTATTTGACCTCTTTAATTTTATTAAAAATATTAAAAAAAAAGAGGTAAGAAAAAATTTAATTAATCAAAGATCTAACTATATTGTAAATAAACAATTACGGCTAAAGTAATAGGAATTAGACCTAATTATACAATTCCAAATAAAAAAACTTCAATTATTTCAATTTATTTGAAAAGAAAAAACAAAGATTATAACTATCCTTAAATATTAATCCATATTGCTAACTCGATAATCAAGAACCGGAAATTGACATGCTATGGAACTAGAAAATATGGAATACTGCAAAAAAAAAGAAAAAAAAGAAAAAAAATCAATCAACATCTTATCCAATAAAACATCAAAATTTTAACCTAACCTTTTAAGATCCATCATAATTTTTTCAAGAAAAATAAAGCTTTACTAATGAGGAAAATAAGGGTCCATATATCACCATCTTTAAGACAATCAAATTAAATTCACATACAAAAATCATTAATACGTTGCTTGAAAAAGAAGATGACAAGCTAAAAGGAAATGTCATAAAGTGTCTCGTTCTTCATAGACGTTATTGATATCAATAACGTGGCCAGTCAGTGCACATATAATCACTCTCCGTTGTCGACTGACTTTAGAAACCAACTCTGGTATTTGCACTGACACATGTATCTAATTCTTCTGTCAAACCCTGCACTTCTTTGGATTCAGCCTCCAGCTTACTGTTTTCCAAATCGATCATTGGAAGTTTTTACATATTCAAATGATATAGTTGTCACCTCTCCTCTAGCTTTGGAAACTTTCAACTCCAAATCACCATCAACATCATCTCTTTTGCATTGTGCTCCAGAAGCTTCAGCCATAGCTTTACATGATGTCGTCTTTGGTGTGCCTTCGGCATCGATTTGCTTGAGTAGAAGCCTCCTTTCTTTCATATACCCCCTGATTAGTAGTAATACAAAAGCACAATCCTCCCACATCAACCAAAACATTCAAATCTAACCAATCAGAATAAAAAACATATATGGGAGACAAAAAAAAAAAAAAAACCCTCAAGTGAAAGCAGCTTTACCATGCCTTACTCAGCAGAAAAAGTTTGTAATCCAGTCCTCCATTATCAATTGTGCAACCCTTATCTGCCATGTCTGCAATATCTGTAGTTAAGTAAACACGAAAAGGCATGAGTAAATTGAGCAAGATAATCTTCTGTGGCAGTTATAAATGTTTCAATCAAACCTAAATTGGTAGAGCAACTACCTTTATCGATCTTGTCAATAACATAATCACTCAATGCCTCTTTTTTGTCCTTGCATTCTTCCTGCAGAATCAACCCATATTAAGCAAAATTCACAAGTCAACAACAAAAAAAATGTTTGCACAGTTCATTTATCAGAAATTGTTCTTATTAGTTTTCCCTACTGTTTTTGCTTCTTTTTAGTTTAAGAATCCTTATGCTATTTGGATTTACGGTTAGCAAGCGACTTCAACAAGTCCTTTTCCTATATGAATTAGGATTAAGTCCTTCAACTGGTATATATAGGCGGCCAAGACTAATTTACAGAACATCTTTTGTTATTTAATATCAATATATTTAGACTTTAGAGGTTCTCAGCCCTGAGTCTTATTTTCTAATTCTAGCTTCTATCTTCTTCTAGTGTTAGCGTCTTATTGTTCTTTGTTGTTTAGCATTGTTCTCTCTTCCCTTGCATCAAATGTTCCAAACATTTCCTAAAAGTTGACGACAAGTTTAGAGCGATGACCACACCTTTGACTCTGTTGCCGACCATGTACTAGCAGCCTCCACAAAATCTGGTGCACCAGAAGCTTCAGGCATAGTTTTGCATGATGTCTCAGGTAGGGCTTTAGCATTGATTGGCTCAAGTTGAAGCTTCTTTTCTGTTCCAAATTGGCAATCCCTTGATAATTCAAACAGTAGTATTACCAGCGACCCAGCAAATCAAAGTCAGTTCGAATAGTGGCTTCAAGCACTCCACACAACACTGGAATTACCACGTACCTTTTACACTCTTCTGCTAAAGACCATGAGTCTTTGGATTGAGCCATAAGTTTATGTTCCCAATCATTAGTGTTCTTTGCAGATGCAAATGCAGCCCTGCTAGTAATCACATCTTCTTCAGCCTTGGCAACTTTTAAATTTTGATCACTATCGAGATCTTTCCTACGTTTTGTACCGGTTTTAGAAGCTGATTGTGGGAGTTCTCTATCCTCTTTTCCCATATCTTTAATGTCTAGGAAGACACCGTATGAGAAATTAATGGTAACCAGTGACATACAAACATGATATAAGTATACAAGAGTCACCAAGGCATTCATAACAATTTCACATACCAGTTAGTGCTGCAGGAAGAACCTTCTTGACCAGTAAAAGAACAGCTTCCTGATCAGAAGCCGAAAGAGTTTCCCATCCAGCCAACTTCTCCACTTGGATAGATGGGTACAAATTCATGAAACAGTTGGCATGGTCCAACAGAAATCTCTTACTGGCTTGTCCCTCGACCCTTAAGAATACACGAGCCTAGATTTTGAGAAGCACAACCAGTGATCAGCAATTAAGTGGCATTTACTTTCTATATGTATCCATGCCATCTCAGCAGAAAAGGAAGGCAATTCATAGGATCAAAATCTATACGATAGACTTAGAAATTATCAATAGATGACGCAGGATTTAAACATAGTGAAACCTCAAGACTTCAAACATTCCCATCAATCCCATCGCCTTCCACCAATAAGCTTTCAAATGATTTGCTTTGACTTTGAAATGTTCTTCACAATATTATTTTAGAAGATGCTATTCTAGCGCCAAATTTTGCTAGAATAGAAGCTTCCCAAACATTTTAAATTTTTGGATCGATTGAACCAACTACATTGTTCTTAATTAGAGACTAGTGTTCCAGGGAGGGGGGGGGGTTTACGACTACATCAGAGCCTTTCCCATGCCCATCAATTAATCTGCTGTCATTGATAAATAGGGCAGACACGCATTCCAATGGTAATTCACTACACCAGATATCTGATTATCTCTGAAAAACATGTCAAGAGGAAAAATGTTTGGTTATATACACTTCATGAATCTGGTTCGCCACACATAAAGAAATAAAGGTTTAAAAATGATCTCTAGAAAACAAAGTTAAATACATAAAAAACCACCTCTCCTTTCATAATCTTTTGGCTGCATTCCCAACAAGTAGCAAGAGAATCTTGTGAAACTTCAATACCATATTTTGTAGCTGTATCTATAACTAGTGTAGCACTATTCCCATCATATTTTGTAAGCTTTTGGTATAGACATTGGTGTGACTCTATAGCAGCAGCATCGACACTGATAGCCATAAAACTTGAAAGTTACACATAATAAACAAGTATGGCATCCAAAAAAAAAAGAATGGTATTGAAATTAGATGTTGAAACTCAAGATCTTCTACAACATAAAACAAGTGCAAACCACGTAAATTCAGGGATATTTTACTAGTTCGTTTATTAATTAATAATAAATTGTATAGAAAAATTGGCATGATCGACGTAAAACAATATATATGTGTAATGTCCGTGATCCAAGAAGAGGAAATTGAGCAATTCCTTCTTCGAAAAAAATTCTGAATCAAATAATGAACTTTTTTACAAACACCACCAAGAAAAAAATTGCAATGGAATTTTTTGAAATATCCTTCCAATCCATAAAATGATATTCATTTTGTCATTTATATTAATAACGTATTATAAATATTCAGAACTCAGCCGCATGTCTGATTCGACAGGGGGCCATTGATGTCTTATGCTCTCACGTGTACAACTCAGTTCATCCTATTACAACTACAGAGATGAACCCAATCTGGAGCCGTAAAAGAAAATATCTATTAAACAGATCACATGAATACGAGTAACAGTACTTAATATCCGAAGAGGAATTATGATTTCAGGCATTATGAAAAGAAAAGGAAGAGAACTTACAGTTGTGTGTTGTTGGGTGTGCGATCAGCATGATTCGACGAAGTAGTCTATCATATTATATTCAGAAACACACATGATCAGTCTTCAAGAAGTTATATCAAAGAAGAATTAGGGTTTTCAAGGGTGGTAGAACTTGTAATCAAACATTTGAATGTAGTTTTAATTTCAATCAACTTAGGGTTTTCCCAACCCTAAATTGTCTGTCAGAGAGCACTTGCCGGGGGGGAATGTTTATCAAAGAAGATTATACATACATAGTCAAGTAGGTCAGGCCGTTGAACCATCTTGCACGATGCCTCCTTCCCTCCTGCATCTTCCATTGTTTGAACAATCTGGCAAAATGCCTTCCCTTCTGCCTCTTCCATTGTGCTTACTGCTTACCTCTCTCCCTCACTCCCTTGAGTTATGCCTTTCGGGTGGGAGACGTATAGTGCATGACGCTATTGCCGCCTACCTTTTCTATTAGCGGTTTGGGACACTGCTACGGGATTTTGTTTCATTGAGTGACGAAATTATCCTTACCCTAAAAAACAATTTTGAAATTGAAATTTAGATATTGACTTGTTTACATGTTATAACTGCTTTGAATTTGAAATATAAAGTTTCTTTTTTAAAATTTGTCTATATTTGCTTGGTCAGTATCCACGGACCCAAAATATTTCTTGCGTTTGGAATTTAAATTTGGTACAATCATACAAGCACAATTTTAGGC
>Ga0325401_1002850_pt1 | contig 15546 bp, 14 predicted proteins | sample PopdelMetagenome_FD_205666 | JGI IMG/M metagenome (GOLD analysis project Ga0325401, IMG submission 205666) | Populus deltoides microbial communities from Bellville, Georgia, United States - Xylem-PdKOR-R2 | ecosystem: Host-associated > Plants > Phyllosphere > Stem > Wood/Secondary xylem | place...
CGTGAGGAGGGACGGGGGTGCGGCCACGCCGCACCCCGGTCCCGCCGCACCGAACCCTCCCCCGCCCGTCCGCGGGGTCACGCCTAACCTCGCCGGGTGAGAGACGACGACCTCGCCCTGCCCACCGCGACGCCGAGCGAGGTGGGGGTGGACGCGGCCGGAGTCACGGCCTTCCTCGACACCCTCGCCGCCGCGCCGGACCAGGAGCTGCACAGCCTGGCCCTCCTGCGGCACGGGCGCGTGTACGCCCAGGGCTGGTGGGCGCCGTACACCCCGGACGACAGGACCCTGCTCTACTCGCTGAGCAAGAGCTTCACCTCGACCGCGCTGGGCTTCGCCGTGGCCGAGGGACGGCTGGCGCTCACCGACCGCCTGGTCGACCGCATCGCCCCGCGCGGCGAGGTCGGCCCGCGCACCGCGGCCCTCACGCTGCGCGACCTCGCGTCCATGGCCACCGGGCACCACGAGGACACCCTCGAGCGCGCGTACCGCGCCGACCCCCACGACACCGTCCAGGGCTTCCTCACCCTCGACCCGGAGTCCGACCCGGGCAGCGTCTTCTGCTACAACAACGGCGCCACGCACGCCCTGGCCGCGGTCGTGCAGGAGGTCACCGGCGAGACGCTCACCGACTACCTCCGCCCGCGGCTGTTCGAGCCCCTCGGCGTCGACCCAGGCCCCTGGGACCAGCACCCGGCGGGGCGCGAGATCGGGTTCAGCGGGCTGCACCTGACCACCGAGGCGCTGGCCCGGTTCGGCCAGCTCTACCTCTCCGGCGGCTCCTACGCCGGCCGCCAGGTCCTGCCCGAGGGCTGGGCCGCGCTCGCGACGAGCCTCCACACGCCGAACCCGGCCGAGCCGAACCCCGACTGGCGGCAGGGCTACGGCTTCCAGTTCTGGCGGGGCCGGCACGGCACCATCCGCGGCGACGGGGCGTACGGGCAGTTCGTCGTGCTGCTGCCCGAGCAGGACGCCGTGCTGGTCACGACCGGTGCGACCGCGAACATGCAGGGCGTCCTCGACGCCGCGTGGGCGCACCTGCTGCCCGCCTTCGACGCCGCCGGCTCGGCCGAGGCCGACGCCGCGCTGGCCGACCGGCTCGCCGGCCAGACGATCCGCACCGACCGTCCCGACCCGCTGGGCGACGTGGCCGTGCCGCCGGTCGGCGCCGACGGGCGCGGCCTGGCCGTGGGCGGGGTCGAGGAGACCACCGACGGCTGGGTCCTGCGCCTCGCCGAGAACGGCGACGAGCTGGTCGTGCCGGTCGCCCGCGACGGCTGGCTGCGCTCCGACCTGGCCGTGCGCGACGGCCGGGGCGCACTGGTCGCCAGCCGGGCGGAGGCCGACGCCGACGGCCTCGCCGTCGACGTCGTCTTCCTGGAGACGCCCCACCGGCTGCGGGCGTGGATCACGTCAGATGCTTCGACGCTCACCTGGCACACGGCTCCCCTGGGCTTCCCGTCGGTCGCCCAGCTCGCCACGCCCCGCTAGGCGGGGCGAGGACCGTGCGCCCGCGCCTCACCAGCGCGGGTGCACGGCCTCCCGCAGCTCGCGGTCGTAGAGGTCGGCGACGGCGGCGAGGAAGTCGTCGCCCAGCGGCGGCAGCTCCCCCGCGGCGGCGTTCGCGCGGGCCTGCTCGGGCGAGCGCGCGCCCGGGATGACGGTGGTGACGCCGGCCTGCTGGACGACCCAGGCCAGCGCGGCCTGCGCGGGCGTCGCCTCGAAGGGCAGGTCGGCCACCAGGCGGGAGAACTCCTGGGCGGCGCGGACGCCGGTGGCGTAGTCCACGCCCGAGAACGTCTCGCCGGCGTCGAAGGCCTCGCCGTGGCGGTTGTAGGTGCGGTGGTCGTCGGCGGCGAACGTCGTCGACTCGTCGTAGCGCCCGCTCAGCAGCCCGCTGGCCAGGGGCACGCGGGCGATGATCCCGACCCCGGCCTCGGCGGCGGCGGGCAGCACGAAGTCGAGCGGCTTGCGGCGGAACACGTTGAGGATGATCTGCACCGTCGCAGTCCCCCGGCGGCTGATCGCCGTGAGCGCCTCGTCGCAGGTCTCGACGCTGACGCCGTACGCGGCGATCGAGCCCTCCTCGACGAGGGTGTCGAGCGCGTCGTAGACCTCGTCGGAGGAGAAGACCGCGGTGGGCGGGCAGTGCAGCTGGACGAGGTCGAGCTGGTCGACGGCGAGGTTGCGGCGGGAGCGGTCGACCCACCCGCGGAAGTTGTCGAGGACGTAGTTCTCGGGCACCTGGTCGAGGCGGCGACCCATCTTGGTCGCGACGGTCAGCTCGACGTCGTCGTGCTCGGCGACGTAGCGCCCGATCAGGCTCTCGCTGCGCCCGTCGCCGTAGACGTCGGCGGTGTCGAAGACGGTGACCCCGGCCTCGACGGCCGCGTCGAGCACCGCGAGGGCGTCGGACTCCTCGACGTCACCCCAGTCGGCGCCGAGCTGCCAGGTGCCCAGGCCGACGACGGACACGGGACGTTCGGTTCGACCGAGGATGCGCTCTTCCATGCCCTCGACGCTACCGGCGCCGCGGCCGCGCCCTCGACGAGGCCGTGCCGCAGCCGTTCCGGTGCGCCGCTGCGTTCCCGACGGGCAGCCGCCAGGATGGGCGCGTGAGCAACCGCAGCGTCGAGGTCGACGACCTGGCCACCTTCGACGCGCGCTCGGCGCGGGCCGGTGCGCTGCGGGACTGGTTCGTCTCCTCGCTCGACCTCACCGGCCGGACGGCCGAGCTGCTGCACCGCGACGTGCGCGGCTCGGTGTTCCTCGGGTGCCGCTTCGCGACCGAGCCCGTCGACGTGGCCGCCGACCTGCGCGCCCGCGGGGCCCTGCTCTTCCCCGCGCTGCCCGACGTGCCCTTCGACCCCTACCGGCCGACGCTCTACTCCCCCGAGGAGCTCTACGGCGTGGACGCCTCGGGCACGCGGCCGCCGTACGCGCAGAGCCCCGACGCGACCACCTGGGCGTGGAGCCGGTCGCGGCGCGGGCGGTCGCTGACCGCGGACCTGGCCGCGACGCTGCACGACCACAGCATCGACGGCGCGCTGGACGACGCGACCGGGCCGCTCGACCCGACCGGGGTGGTCGGGGTGATGGGCGGGCACGCGCTGCGGCGCGGCGACCCGGCGTACGCGGCCGCCGCGCGGCTCGGTGCCGGGCTCGGCCGCGCCGGGAAGGCCGTCCTGACCGGTGGCGGGCCGGGGGCGATGGAGGCGGCGAACCTCGGCGCCTACCTCGCCCCGTACCTCGACGCCGCGGGCGGGGAGCGGGCCGACGCCCTGGCCGGCGCGCTGCGCGACCTCGCCGTCTCCCCCCACTACGCCGACGACGTGGACGGCTGGGCCGAGGCGGCATTCGCCGTCCGCCGACGCTGGTCGCCGGAGGGGGCCGGGACCAGCCTGAGCGTGCCGACCTGGTTCTACGGCCACGAGCCGACGAACGTCTTCGGCACGCAGATCGCCAAGTACTTCGCCAACGCGCTGCGCGAGGACACGCTGCTGCACCGCTGCGGCGGCGGGATCGTCTTCGCGCCCGGTGCGTCGGGGACGGTGCAGGAGGTCTTCCAGTCAGCGAACGACCGCTACTACGCCACGCGCGGGCTCGGCTCCGCGCCGCTCGTGCTGCTCGGCGTGGAGCACTGGACGCGCACGCTGCCCGCCTGGCCGCTGCTGGAGGCCCTGGCCCGCGACTCGCCGATGGCCGACGCCGTGCACGTGGTCGACGACGTCGACGAGGCCCTGCAGATCGTGACCGGAGCCTGAGGCTCAGGCGGTGAGCGAGCGCTCCTCGGGCGTGCTCAGCGTGAGCACCGCCTCCTCCACGACGTCCTCGACCTCGAGCTCGCGCTCCACCTCGCGCAGCCGGTAGGCGACCGTGGTCTCGCTCGCCTCGCCGATGATGTCGATCGCCGCGACGAGGTAGAGCCGCGACGGCCCGACGAACTCCAGGTGCAGGTAGGTCACGCGCGCGACCTCGGGCTGGGCCAGGATGAAGGCCAGGATGCGGGCCCGCGCGTCGGCGGGCACCGCCTCGCCGACCAGGAAACGCCGGTTGCGGTCGATGAGCACGACCGCCACGACCCCGAGCAGCAGCCCGACGCCGATGGAGCCGGCGGCGTCGTAGGCCGCGTTGCCGGTGACCTCGTGCAGGACGATGCCGGCCCCGGCGATGAGGATGCCGAGCAGCGCCGCGGAGTCCTCGGCGAAGACCGCGCGCAGCGTCGGGTTGGACGTGTTGAGGACGAAGCCGAGCGTGGTGCGGCCGAAGGCCTTCGCATCCTTGCGGGACTGGCGCAGCGCCTGGGTGAAGCTCGTCCCCTCGAGCACGAACGAGACCGCCAGCACGATGTACGCGACCAGGTAGTCCGTGCCCTCCTCGGGGTTGCGCAGCTCGCTGATCCCGTGGCTGATCGACACGATCGCCCCGGCGCTGAAGAGGCCGAAGGCCGCGAACATCGACCAGACGTACGCCTCCCGGCCGTAGCCGAGCGGGTGCTGCTCGTCGCGGGTCCGGCCCGAGCGCCGCTCGGCGATGAGCAGGAAGATCTCGTTGCCGGTGTCGGCCCACGAGTGCGCGGCCTCGGCGAGCATCGAGGCCGAACCGGTGAGCACGGCGGCGATCGTCTTCGCCACGGCGATGACCAGGTTGGCCGCGAACGCCAGGATGACGGTGAAGAGGCTGCCGCCCTTGCTCTTGCCGTCCTTGGTCTCGCGGGAGGAGGCCGGCGTGAGCGAGGTGAGGTCGCCCGGGTCGGTCGCGGGCTCGGCAGGAGGCACGATCGTCCAGGGTAGCGGCGCGGGAGCGTCTCCCCGGCGGGTTCAGTCGAGCAGGTCGCGGACCACGCCGTCGGCGAGGAGCCGGCCGGAGCGGGTGAGGACCGCGCGGCCGGCCGGCGACGTCTCCTCGGGCTGGAGCAGGCCGCGGCGGACCAGGTCGGGCAGGCGCCGGCGCTCGCTCGCCGTCAGGACGTCCTCCTCGAGCCCCTCGGCGAGCCGGAGCTCGAGGAGCACGCGCTCGACCCGGCGCTGGTCGGCGTCGAGCAGCTCGCGACCCGCGGCGGGCGACTCCCCCGCGGCGAGCCGGGCGGCGTACGCGGCGGGGTGCTTGACGTTCCACCAGCGCAGCCCGGCGACGTGGCTGTGGGCGCCGGGCCCCACGCCCCACCAGTCGTGGCCGCGCCAGTAGGCCAGGTTGTGACGGCAGCGCGCCGCGTCGTCGCGGGCCCAGTTGCTCACCTCGTACGCGGTCAGGCCCGCCGCGGACAGCCGGTCGTCGGCGGCGACGTAGGCGTCGGCCAGTGCGTCGTCGTCGGGCATCGGCAGCTCGCCGCGGCGTACGCGGGTGGCCAGCCGGGTGCCCTCCTCGACGATCAGCGAGTAGGCGCTGACGTGGTCCGGGCCCGCCGCGAGCGCGGCGTCCAGGCTCGTCGACCAGTCCTGCGCCGACTCCCCCGGGGTGCCGTAGATGAGGTCGAGGCTGACGTGGTCGAAGCCCGCGGCCCAGGCGTCGGCCACCGCACGCGCGGCCCGGCCGGGCGTGTGGACGCGGTCGAGCGTGGCCAGCACGTGCGGCACCGCCGACTGCATGCCGAAGGACACGCGCGTGAAGCCGGCCTCCCGCAGCTGCGCCAGCCCCGCGGCGTCGACGGAGTCCGGGTTGGACTCGGTGGTCACCTCGGCGTCGTCGGCCAGGCCGAACCGCTCCTCGACGGCGGCGAGGAACCGTCCGAGGTCGGCCGGCGGCAGCAGCGTCGGCGTGCCCCCGCCCACGAACACGGTCGACACCGGCGGCGCGTCCGGGCCCAGCACCGCGCGGGCGAGGTCGAGCTCGCCGATCGCACGCTCGACGTAGCCGGCACGGCTCGCGCCCGGGTCGGGGCCGAGCTCGGGAGCGGTGTAGGTGTTGAAGTCGCAGTAGCCGCACCGCGTCGTGCAGAAGGGCACGTGCAGGTAGACGGCGAGGGGCGTCTCGCCGACGGCCCCGCGGACCTCGGCGGGCAGGTGCCCGTCGGCCGGTGCGGGGTCGCCGAGCGGCAGCGTGGACGGCACGCTCACGCCCCCGGGACGGGCCGGGTCACGGCAGCAGCACGAGCTTGCCGCGCACGTGGCCGGAGGTGCTCGTCGCGTACGCCTCGGCGGCGCGCTCGTAGGGGAACGTCTGGACCTTGATCACGACGGCGTTGCGTCGGAGCAGGTCGGCGGCCATGGCCATCGACTCCGGGCCGCGCCGCTCGTCGGCCTGCCCGCCGCCGGTGCTGATGCCGCCGTGGGCGGGCAGGGTGAAGTTGGCGATGGAGACGACCTTGCCCGGGCTCGGGGCGAGGGCCAGCAGGTCCTCGACGGGCGTCTTGCCGGCCACGTCGTAGACGACGTCGACGCCGCGCGGCGCGGCCGCCCGGACCCGCTCGACCAGCCCGTCGCCGTAGACGACCGGAGTGGCGCCGAGCTCGCGCAGGTAGCCCTGGTTGGCCTCGCTCGCCGAGGCGACCACGGTCAGGCCCTGGGCCACCGCCATCTGCACGGCGACCGCCCCGACGCCGCCCGCGCCGCCGGCGACGAAGACGGTCTGGCCCGGCTCGACGCCGACGAGCCGGAGGGCCCGCTCGGTGGTCTCGACCGCGGTCGGGGCCGCCGCGGCCACGCTCCAGTCGATCTCGGCCGGCTTGGGCGCCCACGCCCACAGCACCGACAGCTCGGCCTGCGCCCCGCTGCCCAGCCCGAGGACCTCGTCGCCCACCGCGACGCCGGTCACGCCCTCGCCCACCTCGTCGACCGTGCCGGCCGCGTCGAAGCCGGGCACGACCGGGTCCGCGAGCGGCGCGCCGCCGGCCATGGCGCCGCCCATCAGCTTCCAGTCGACCGGGTTGATGCCGGCGGCCCGGACGCGGACGCGCACCTGGCCCGGCCCGGCGTGCGGCTCGGGCGCCTGGCCGACGTGCAGCACCTCCGCGGGGCTGCCGTAGGACTCGTAGACCAGCGCGCGCATGACTCCACCCTCCGCCCCGGGTCCGGCGCCCGGGATCGTCAGTGAGCCCAACTAGAGTCCGCCGCATGGGTATTCCGTCCACCGCGTCCGGGCTCCCCCGCCGCCGGTTCCTGTCCGGCCTCGGTGCCTCCGCGCTCGTCGCCGGCCTCGGCTCCGCCGGACTTGCCGGCTGCGGCAGCAACACCGGCCGTCCCGGCGCCGACAGCTCCTCGAGCGCGTCCGGCGGCGCCCGACCGACGCTGTCGCAGTGGTACCACGAGTACGGCGAGGACGGCGTCGAGGCGGCGGTCAAGCGCTACGCGGCCGCGTACCCGCAGGCGCAGGTCGACGTGCGGTGGAACCCGGGCGACTACGACAAGCTCGCCTCCGCCGCGCTGCTGACCGCCGACGTGCCCGACGTGTTCGAGTACGGCAACGGGCCGACGCTCGACATGATCAAGGCGGGCCAGGTCGTCGACCTCACCGACACCCTCGGCGAGGCCGCGAGCCAGTTCTCCAAGCCGGTCCTCGACGCGATGACCTGGGAGGGCAAGGTCTACGCGATCCCGCAGACCGTCGACATGCAGATGGTGTTCTACCGCAAGTCGGTGCTGGAGAAGGCCGGGGTCGCCCCGCCGCAGACCTTCGCCGACCTCGTCACGGCGGCCAAGGCCGTCACGACCAAGGACATGGGCGGCTTCTTCGCCGGCAACGACTCCGGCGTCGCCGTGCTCGCCTCGATGCTCGTCTGGGCGTCCGGCCACGAGCAGCTGAACGCCGACCAGAGCGGGATCGGCTTCGACGACGCCGACGGGTACGCGGCCTTCGCGGCGTACCGGGACCTCGCAGCGTCGGGCGCGCTGGTCAAGAGCGCCTCCGCGGACTGGTTCGACGCGAGCCCGCTGACCAACGGCGAGACGGCGATGCAGTGGACCGGGCTGTGGACGCTGCCCGACGTGCAGGACGCGCTCGGCGACGACTTCGGCGTGCTGCCCTTCCCGGCGATCGGGGCCAACGGCCGACCGGCGGTCCCCTTCGGCTCGTACGGCTCGATCGTGACGGCCAAGGGCAAGGACCCCGAGGCGGCCAAGGCCTTCGTGAAGTGGCTCTGGGTCGACTCGGAGGCCGACCAGGTCGACTTCTCGAACTCCTACGGCACGCACATCCCGGCCAAGCCGGGGCTGGTGCCCCAGGCGACCAAGATCGCGACCGGGGCGGGCGCCGAGGCGGCGCGGTTCGTCGACCAGCTCGGCCACGCCCCGAGCAAGCTGTTCACGCCCGCGCTCTCGAACGCCCTGACCTCGGCGCTCACCCGCGTGATCACCAAGGGTGCGGACCCCAAGGACGAGATCGGCAAGGTCGCGGCGACCGCAAGGACCGAGATCGCCCGCGCCAAGGGCTGAGGCTCCCGTGAGCACGGCGGCGACGCTCCGCCCCGGCGCACGCCGACGCTCCGACCGGCTGTGGTTCTGGGTCTTCACCGGGCCGTTCGTGGTCGGGCTGCTGGTGTTCGTCTACGTCCCGGTGCTGTGGAGCGTCTACCTGTCGTTCTTCGACGCCCGCAACACGGTGACGCCGACGTCGTTCGTCGGGCTCGGCAACTACGCCTACCTGCTCACCAGCCGCGAGTTCCTGCTCAGCATGGCGACCTTCGTCGGCTTCGCCGTGCTCATCGTGCCGACGACGTTCGCGCTGTCGCTGGGCCTGGCGCTGCTCGTCGCCCGGGCCCGGGTCGCGCAGGCGTTCTTCCGCTCGGCCTTCTTCCTGCCGACCGCCTGCTCGTACGTCGTCGCGGCCCTGGTCTGGCGGCTGTCGATCTTCAACGGAGCGCGGTTCGGGCTGGTCAACTCCGTTCTGCGCGCGCTCGGGCTCGAGCCCGTCGGCTGGCTCAGCGGGGAGCACTACCTCTACTGGGTCGTGCTCGTGACGCTGCGGCTGTGGTTGCAGGCCGGTTTCTACATGGTGCTGTTCCTCGCCGGGCTCCAGCGCATCCCGACCGACACCTACGAGGCCGCCGCGCTCGACGGCGCCACCGGCTGGCGCGTCGTCCGCTGGATCACGCTGCCGCAGCTGCGGGCCACGTCCGTCGCCGTGCTGCTGCTGCTCACCGTCGGCGCGTTCCAGGCCTTCGACGAGTTCTACAACACCCTGACCCAGGTCGGGACCTACCCGCCGTACGCCCGTCCGCCGCTGGTCTACCTCTACCTGGTCTCGCTCGGCCAGGGCACCCAGGACCTCGGCCTCGGCAGCGCCGGCACGGTGATCCTGACGATCGTCGTCGCGGTGCTCGGCATCGGCCAGCTGCGGGCGCTGCGCGAGCGGGGCGACGGTGCGAGGACGCGTCGGCGGATAACGCTCCCTGAGCCCTTCGACAGGCTCAGGACAGGCTCTGTCGAAGGGCCTCGGAGAGGTCGGCGCTCGTGAGCACCCTGGTGACGCGCGGTCCCCGCCGCCGCGGGCCCGACGCCGCCCGGTACGTGCTGCTCTCCGCCCTCGCGCTGGTCTTCCTGCTGCCCTTCTACGTGATCCTGCGCAACGCGCTCGCCACGCCGGCCGAGCTCGCGTCGGCCTCGTGGGTGTGGTGGCCCGCAGACCCCTCGCTGGACAACCTGCGCCGCCTCTTCGCCGACCAGAACGTCCGCTTCGCCCGCAGCCTGCTCAACTCCGCGGTGGTCTCGGTGCTCCAGACGGTGCTGACCGTGGCGATCTCGGCCATGGCCGGCTACGGCCTGGCGCGAGTTCCCTCGCGAGCCAGCCGCCTCGTCCTCGGCCTGACCGTGCTGACGCTGATGGTGCCGACGACGGTGACCTTCGTGCCGACGTTCGTCATGGTGTCGAGCCTCGGCTGGATCTCCAGCCTGCGCGGGCTCGTGGTGCCGGTGCTGTTCTCGGCCTTCGCCACCTTCCTCTTCCGCCAGTTCTTCTCCGGCTTCCCGGTCGAGCTCGAGGAGGCCGCGGCGATCGACGGCGCCGGGCGCTGGCGCACGTTCACCCGCGTCGTGCTGCCGAACGCGTGGGGCATCTGCGCCGCCGTCGGCACCATCACGTTCCTCAACGCCTGGAACTCGTTCCTCTGGCCGCTGCTCATCGGTCAGGACCCGGCCTACCGCACCGTCCAGGTGGCGCTGAGCGCGTACACGTCCTCGCAGCGCGTGGACACCGCCCAGGTCTTCACGGGCTCGGCGGTCGCGATCCTGCCGGTGCTGGTCGTCTTCGTCGTGCTGCAGCGCCAGCTGGTGCAGGGCGTGGAACGTTCCGGGATCGACTGAATTGTCTGTCTCCGCTCCGCTTCGACGCGGTCCGCGCTCTGGTCCGACGCCTTCGTCGTCCCCGGTGACGACGAAGAACGTGTCGTCACCGCCTCCTCCTCAGCGCGTCGGCGCGCGGACCGGCGCGGGCCGAGACAGGACAGGACCGTGCCGGTCCCGGCCGGCTAGGAGACGAGGCCGATCACCAGGTTGAGCACCGTCGCGGTGATGGCGGTGGCGAAGAAGTACGACAGCAGGCAGTGGCCGAGCACCAGGCGCCGGACGGCGGGGTGCGAGACCGAGGTGTCGGAGACCTGGAAGGTCATCCCCAGGTTGAAGGCGAAGTAGACGAAGTCGGCGTACGCAGGCCAGTAGCCCGGCGCGTTGAAGTCGATGCCGCCGGCGACGCGCACCTCCTCCGCGGTCCCCGGCTCGGTGAGCACCAGGGTCGGGAGCCCGTGCTCCGGCGGGCCGTAGAAGAGGCGTGCGTAGTGCGGCACGTAGAGCGTGTGCAGCAGGAACCAGGACAGCACCACAGCCACGACCGCGAGGACGGCGTCGACGTCGGCGTCCCTGCTCTTGTCCAGCACCAGCAGCGTCACGACGGCGGCCAGGTTGCCCAGGATCACCAGCGTCGCCGCGACCTGCCGCAACCCCGAGCGCGGGTCCTCCCGCTGGGCGTGGGCCCGGGTGCCCTGCCCCTTGAAGCGGCGCAGCGCGAGGTAGGTCCACACCACGTACGTCCCGGCCACCGACATCAGGCCGGCGAGGACGGCGTAGCGGAGCAGCCCGGCCAGGACGAGCCCGACCGCGACGACCAGGCCGACGCCGGCGCAGACGAGCAGCCGGCGGCTGCCCGAGCTCGAGGGCCGGGCGAGCAGCGCCTGGATGTGGCGCCGCCGGGCCTCGGCCTCCTCGACGTCGCCGTCCGTCGCGGCGCTCACCGGTCGCTCACCTCGGCGCTCACTTCTTGGGCGCGGCCTCCGTCGTCGCGAGCGCGGCGACGAACGCCTCCTGGGGGACCTCGACGCGGCCGACCATCTTCATCCGCTTCTTGCCCTCCTTCTGCTTCTCCAGCAGCTTGCGCTTGCGGGTGATGTCACCGCCGTAGCACTTGGCGAGGACGTCCTTCCGGATCGCGCTGATCGTCTCGCGCGCGATCACCCGGGCGCCGATGGCCGCCTGGATCGGCACCTCGAACTGCTGGCGCGGGATGAGCTGCTTGAGCTTGCCCGCCATCATCAGCCCGTACGCGTACGCCTTGTCCTTGTGCACGATCGCCGAGAACGCGTCGACCGGCTCGCCCTGCAGCAGCACGTCGACCTTGACCAGGTCGGACTCCTGCTCGCCGTCCAGCTCGTAGTCGAGGCTCGCGTAGCCCTTGGTCCGCGACTTCAGCGCGTCGAAGAAGTCGAAGATGATCTCCGCCATGGGCAGCGTGTAGCGGATCTCCACGCGGTCGGCCGAGAGGTACTCCATGCCGTGCTGCACCCCGCGGCGCGTCTGGCACAGCTCGAGGATCGTGCCGATGAAGTCGACCGGGGTGAGGATCGTCGCCTTGACCACGGGCTCGTAGACCTCGGCGATCTTGCCGCCCGTCGGGTACTCCGACGGGTTGGTCACCGTCAGCTCGGTGCCGTTCTCGAGCACGACGCGGTAGACCACGCTCGGTGCCGTGGAGATCAGGTCGAGGTTGAACTCGCGCTCGAGCCGCTCGCGCACGATCTCCATGTGGAGCAGGCCGAGGAAGCCGATGCGGAACCCGAAGCCGAGCGCGCCGGAGGTCTCCGGCTCGTAGGTCAGCGCCGCGTCGTTGAGCTGGAGCTTGTCCAGCGCCTCGCGCAGCTCGGGGTAGTCGGAGGCGTCAATCGGGTAGAGCCCGGCGTAGACCATCGGGTTGGGGTTCTTGTAGCCGCCGAGGTCCTGGGTCGCCGGGCGCGAGGTCTGCGTGACCGTGTCGCCGACGCGCGACTGCCGGACGTCCTTGACGCCGGTGATCAGGTAGCCCACCTCGCCGACGCCGAGCGAGGGCGACTTGACCGGCTCCGGGGAGATGACGCCGACCTCGAGGGCCTCGTGGGTCGACCGGGTCGACATCATCTGGACCTGCTCGCGCTGGTTCAGCTCGCCGTCGACCACGCGGACGTAGGTCACGACGCCGCGGTAGGTGTCGTAGACGGAGTCGAAGATCAGCGCGCGGGCCGGCGCGTCCGGGTCGCCGACCGGGGCCGGGACCTGGGCGACGATGGCGTCGAGCAGGGCGTCGACGCCCGTCCCGGTCTTGGCCGAGACCCGGAGCACGTCGCCGGGGTCGCAGCCGATGATCCCGGCGAGCTCGGCGGCGTACTTGTCGGGCTGCGCGCTCGGCAGGTCGATCTTGTTGAGCACCGGGATGATGTGCAGGTCCGCCTCGAGGGCGAGGTAGAGGTTCGCGAGGGTCTGCGCCTCGATGCCCTGCGCCGCGTCGACGAGCAGCACGGCCCCCTCGCACGCGGCGAGCGAGCGCGAGACCTCGTAGGTGAAGTCCACGTGGCCCGGGGTGTCGATCATGTTGAGGATGTGCGGGGCGTCCGCGTCCGAGGCGGTCGAGGGACGCCAGGGCAGCCGCACGGCCTGGGACTTGATGGTGATGCCGCGCTCGCGCTCGATGTCCATGCGGTCGAGGTACTGGGCGCGGGCGGAGCGTGCGTCGACGACCCCCGTGATCCCGAGCATCCGGTCGGCCAGGGTCGACTTGCCGTGGTCGATGTGCGCGATGATGCAGAAGTTGCGGATCAGCGAGGGATCGGTGCGGCCGGGAGTCGGGGCAGGGATCACCACGGAATCATTCCACGCCTGGCCCAGCACCCCCGCCGCTCGCGAGGTTGGGCCCCACGGGGACACGCTGGTAGTCTGTCAGATCGTGCCTGCGAGCCAGGCGCTCAGACTTCTGCCAGCAGACCGCTCCGCACACCCGCAAGGATCAGACGCCCCGTGGCCAACATCAAGTCCCAGATCAAGCGCATCAAGACGAACGAGAAGGCGCGCCAGAAGAACAAGGCCGTCAAGTCGGCCCTGCGCACCCACGTCCGCCGCTTCCGCGAGGCCGCCGAGGCCGGCGATGTCGAGAAGGCCACCCTGGCCGCCCGCGCGGCCAACCGCGCCCTCGACAAGGCCGCCTCGAAGGGCGTCATCCACGCCAACCAGGCCGCGAACCGCAAGTCGGCCATCGCGAGCCAGGCGGCCAGCCTGGTCTGAGCGCGCCCGCGCTCCTCACGCTCCACCGTCGTCCCGGTCACCCCATGGGTGGCCGGGACGTCGTGCGTCCGGACCTCACGTCACGCCACGGCCTGGGCACGCGTCCGGCCGTTCAGCTCCGGCGGGCCGCCGCCACCGCGAGCAGGGCCCGCTCCAGGGAGAACGCCGCGTCCTCGGCCGCACCCTTGACGTCGGCGTCGGCCGTCGCCACGGCGCGCAGGGCGACCGCGAGCCCCCGGGAGTCCCAGCCGCGGGCCTGCGCCCGGAGGGTCTTGAGCTTCCACGGCGGGACGCCGACCTCGCGCGCCAGGTCCACGTCGCGCTGCCCGGGCGGGGCCCCCAGGAGCTTGCCGAGCCCACGGATCCCGGAGGCGAGCGCGCTCGTCACCAGGACCGGCGGCACCCCGGTCGTCAGCGCCCAGCGCAGCTGCTCCATCGCCGCACCCGTGTTGCCGGCCAGCACGGAGTCGGTGACCGCGAAGCTCGTGACGTCGGCCCGGCCGCCGAAGTAGCGCCGCACGTCCTCCGCGCGCACGTGACCCTCGGTGTCGGAGACGAGCTGCGAGGCCCCGGCGGCGAGCGCCCGGAGGTCGGCGCCGACCGCGTCGACGAGCGCCTGCGCGGCTCCGGCGTCGGCCGTCCCGCCCGCGTGCCGGATCTCGGCGGCCACGAACTGCGGCAGCTCCCAGGTCTTGACCGGCGGGCAGTCGACGACGACCACGTCGAGGGCCTTGAGCTTGTCGAGGACGCCCTTGCCCTTCTGGCCGCCGCCGTGGACGAGCACCAGGGCGACGTCGGGCAGCGCGGCGCTGACGACGTCGAGCAGGTCGGGCGCGACGTCGGGCGAGAGGTTCGCCAGGTCGGTGACCACCACGGCCTTGCGGGTGGCGAACAGCGACGACCCGCTGAGCTCGGTCAGCCGGGACCCGTCGAGCGAGGCGGCCTCGGTGCTGCTGACCTCGACCTCGGGCGACTCCTTGCGGGCGCGGGCCAGGAGGTCGGCGACGGCGCGGTCGGCCAGCAGTCCCTCGGGCCCTGCGACGAGGGTCGTGCGGCCGAACGGCGACCCCGTGGACCGCGCCCCGGCCCGGGGAGCAGATCTCGACCCAGCTCTCGACGCGGCCACGGACGACAGCATGCCAGGACCCACCGACACGCCCACCGCCGTCGGACGCCAGGACCGGGCGCGTGCCGTCGGGCCGGTGTATACCTGGCTCGCCGGAGGTCGGGTCCGTCCGACGAGGGGGTCGTCGTGGTCGCGCCGCTGCTGGAGGTCCTGCTCCTGCGGGTCCTGCGCCGACGCGCGGACGCGGAGGCCGCGTCCGGCGCCGTCCCGGCCCGACCCACCCGGCTCGTCGGCGCGGCCCACCGCGTCGACACCGTGGGCTACGTCGCGGAGCGCACCTCGGTGCTGCTGCAGCGCGAGGGCGCACCCGTCGAGGTGCTGCCGGCCGGCAGCCTGGTGCTGCCGCCGCTGCTCCCCCGCACCCGCGCCTCGTACGCGGTGCTCACCCACGAGCCGGTCGACGTCCGCCTGCGCCTGGGCCCCTTCGACACCCTCGACGCCCGGACGGTGCACCAGGTCGAGCTGCTCCTCGGGGTCGCCCTCGTGGACGCGCCCTCGGTGCTGCACGACCTCGTGGACACCGACGCGCGCCTGCGCGACGTGGCCGGCGACGGAGGACCGCCACGCCCCGGAGCACCCGAGGGACCCGACGCGCTCGACGGTCTCGGCGAGCGGCTGCTGGGCCGGCTCGCCCGCGAGCTGTCGTCCCGCACGACCGACGCCGTGCGGCGGCGCACCCTGGCCGACCTCACCGACCTGAGCCTCGGTGTCGTCCTCGACGAGTCGCTGCCGCACGTCCTGCTCGGCGGCGCCCTCGAACGTACGACGCTCGAGGTCGTCGACGTCGACTGGCCGACCGAGGGCCACGGCCGACCGGCCGTGCCCGCAGCCCTGCCGGGCGGCGCCCTGACCCTGCCGGTCCGACCGGCCGCGACGCCGTGACCCTCACCCACACGTACGCGAGCAAGCGCGAGGTCGAGCCCGTCCTCGGGTCCCCGTGGCCCGGCCGCGAGCTGGCGCAGGTCCGAC
>Ga0325401_1002851_pt1 | contig 15544 bp, 15 predicted proteins | sample PopdelMetagenome_FD_205666 | JGI IMG/M metagenome (GOLD analysis project Ga0325401, IMG submission 205666) | Populus deltoides microbial communities from Bellville, Georgia, United States - Xylem-PdKOR-R2 | ecosystem: Host-associated > Plants > Phyllosphere > Stem > Wood/Secondary xylem | place...
GCCCGGTGGCGACCGGCAGCAGCTGGTCGGTCACCGCAGCACCGCCGCGGCGTAGCCGGCGTCGGCCGACAGCTGGCCGTGGGTGCCCTCGGCGTCGACCTCGCCGCCGCGCAGCACGAGCACCCGGTCGCACCGGCCCAGCAGCGCCGGGCTGCTGGTGACCAGCACCGTGCTGCGGCCGCGGCGCACACGGGTGAGCCCCGCGGCGATCTCCTCCTCGGTGACCGCGTCGACGGCCGTGGTGGGGTCGTGCAGCACCAGGACGTCGGGCTGGCGCAGCAGCGCCCGCGCCAGCCCCACCCGCTGGCGCTGACCACCGGACAGCGACCGGCCGCGGTCGGCCACCGGCAGCTCGAGGTCGGCGAGGTCGGGGGCACCGGCGTCGGCCAGGGCGGTGAGCAGGTGCTCGTCGGCGGCCGTGCCCGCGGGGTCGACCGCGCTGCGCAGCGTGCCCTCGAAGAGCACCACCGCGTGCGGCTCGACCAGCACCCGGGAGCGCACGGCCGCGGGGTCCAGTCCGGCGACGTCCTCGCCGTCGAGCAGCAGCTCGCCGGGCGCGGCCGGACGACGGCCGCCGAGCAGGGCGACGAGGGCCTCGGCGTCGGCCGGGTCCGGGGCCACCACGCCGACGACGGTGCCCGGTTCCACGTGGAACCCCACCCGGGGCAGCACCAGCGCACCGGGGCCGGACGGCGGGGCCGCACCGGGGGCGTGCAGCGGCGGGGCCGACAGCACGGCGACGACGCGGGCGGCCGACGCCCGGGCCTCGGCCACCTTCTGCCCGGCGAACCCGAGCAGCCCCACCGGCTCGGCCAGGAACTGCGCCAGCCCGACGACGGTGACCAGCTGGCCCACCGTCATCGCGCCGTCCAGCGCCAGCGCGCCGGCCACCCCGGCGACGGCGACCAGGAACAGGCCGCTGCCCAGCACGGTGGCGCCCCGGTAGGTGCCGACCGCCCCCGCCGCGCGCAGCGTGGAGGCCAGCGCGGTGGCGCTGGTGGACCGGTAGCGCTCGGTGGCGGCGTCCTCGGCCCGGATGCCGCGCAGCACACGGGTGCCGCGCACCAGGTCGGTGGCCGCGCCGGCGGTGCGCGCCAGGTCGGCCTGCTGGGTCGCGGTGCGCCGGGTCAGCCAGGGCGAGAGCAGCTGCAGCAGGCCCACCAGCAGCGGGGTGCCCACCAGGACGCCGATGCCCAGCGGCACGCTGATGGTCAGCAGGCCGACGGCCGAGACCACCAGGGCGGTGGTGCCGGCGACCACGAGCGACGCGGCCTCGATCACCCGGCCGGCCTTCTCGGCGTCGTTGGTGGCGGTGCTCAGCAGCTCACCGGTGGGCGGGGCGTCGCGCAGCCCGTGCGGGTCGAGCACCCGGGCGGCCACCTCGACGCGCAGCAGGTGGGTCTCGGTGAACCAGCCGGTGACCACGTGCCGCGCCCCGTAGCGGTAGGCCTGCGACAGCACGACGAACAGCACCGCGGTGGCGCCGAGCGAGGCCAGCAGGGCCGGCACCGAGCCGGTGGCCACCGCCCGGTCGATGGTCACGCCGATGGCGACCGGCACCAGCGCCTCGCAGGCCTGGTGCAGCGAGAGCAGCAGGGTCGCCAGGCCCACCTGCCGGGGGTGCCGGCGCAGCGCCCGCCGCAGCAGGCCGGTCGCGGTGGTCGGGTGCCCGTTCATGTGAGGGCACCCTAACCCAGGGGGCGACCGGCGCTCAGGCCCGCGTGCGGCGGTGGCCCCGGCGCTGCACCCGGCCCACCGCGCGCTGCACGCGGTTGGGGGTCTGCTCGGGGTCCAGCAGCTCGGTGTCGGCCAGCAGCACGTCGATCAGCCCTTGGCGCGGGGGGTCGAAGGGCTGCAGCGAGCGGCCCTCGTCGCGGCGCAGGGCCTCGACCGCGGCGACCAGCGAGCCCTCGTGGGCGGCCACGGCCTCGGCGACGGCCTCGGCGGGCACGCCCAGGTGCTCGGCCAGCAGGCGGTCGCGCATGCCCAGCACGGCGGCGGCCACCTCGTCGCGGCGCGGGTCGTCGGCGGTGGCCTCGATGGTGAGGTCGCACTCGGTGTCCAGCCCCATCGAGCGGTTGTTGAGGTTGGAGGACCCGATGCGCAGCAGCCGGTCGTCGACCACGCAGACCTTGGCGTGCACGTAGATCGGGGACCGCTGCTCGGTGACCGGCACGTAGATGCGGAACCGGCCGTGGACGTCGGCCTTGCGCACCATGCCCAGCAGCTTGGCCCGGGCGGTGCCCATCGCCTTCTCCTCGAGCCAGCCGTCGGCGGTCTCGGGGTTCACCACCACGAACTCGGGGCCGTCGTCCTCCCCCAGCCGCGCGGCGATCGCCTCGGCGACCCGGCGGTTGGCGAAGTACTGGCTCTCGATGTAGACGCAGGTGGTGGCGCTGGCGACCATGGCCAGCCAGAGGTCCTCGATCTCGTGCACCAGCTCCCACTGGCGGTGCTCGGGGCGCGTGCGGGAGATCGCCACCTCGACGTCGGACAGCAGCACCGGCACCTGCTCGGGCCAGCAGTGCTCGACTCCCTCGACCGGGTCGAGCTGTTCGCCGGTGCCGGCGGCCCAGCGGCGGCGGGCCAGCTCGCCCAGGGCCTTCGCGGCGGGCCCGGAGACCAGGCTGGTGACGTCGTGCCAGGGCTGGGTGGTGCGCGGGGAGCGCGGCCGGTGCCGGTGGCGGTTGCGGTCGGCGTGCTCGGAGGTGTCCCACCGGTCGGCCGTGACGTCGATGCCGCCGGCGAAGGCCAGGCAGTCGTCGACCACGACGATCTTCTGGTGGTGCGCCCCGCCGAGGGGGTGGTGGGCGTCGACCTTCATCTGGAACCGGTCGGAGGTGCGCCGGTTGAGCAGGACGATCGGCACCAGCCCGCGGCCGAGGGCCTCGAGCATGCCGAGGTCCCACTGCAGGACGCCGACGAACAGGTCGGGGTTGGCCTCGACGGCGGCCTCGAGCACCCGGCCCACCCGGTCGTCGCGGCCCCGGCCCGGGGAGCGGGGGTCCAGCCGGATGCGGGGGTCGAAGTCCCACCCGATGAACAGCACCTGCCGCTGGGCCTGCAGCACGACCTGCTTGAGGGTGGCGAAGTAGTCGGCGGCGTCGACGAACACCGCGTGCTGGGTGGCCCGCTCGATGCGCCAGACCGTCTCGCCGGGCACCAGCACGCTGCCCGGCGCCGGCGACGGGTCGACCGGCTCGTGCTCGCTGGGCACCGCAGCGGCGAACCCGCCGGTCTGCGGGTCGGTGGCCGTCACGGGTGCTTGCTGGCGTAGGCCGCGGCGGCGTCGCGCAGGCTCTTGGTCGGGCGCAGCCAGGCGCCGTCGACGGGCAGCGAGTCCAGCCGCACCCGGTCGAGGGGTGCGGCGAAGGCGCCGGGGACGTCCTCGATGTCGACGAACCGCAGCAGCTCCGAGGAGCTGGCGTAGCCGGCCACCTCGGAGAAGGCGACGACGACCACCTCGGTGCCGGCGCGGGCGAGCTCCTCGAGCGGCTCGGCGAAGTTGCGGCCGTCGCCGGAGAAGACCACGAGCCGGCGCAGCTGGTGGCTGGCGGCGCGGACCTCGATGTGGTCGAGCATCGACTGGTCGATGTCGTCGTCCGGGCGGCTCTTGGGCCGGGCGAACACCGAGTAGCCGAAGCTGCGCAGCGCCTCGACCCACCCGCGCAGGCTGGTCACGTGCTGCGGGGGCACGTTGGCGAACACGCAGGCCTCGACGTCGTCGGCGCCGTCGCGGTCGGGTTCGCCGGCCCCGCCGACGAACCACGAGGCGATGGCGTCGAACCGCGGCCGCGAGGCGGCGGTGGGCCGGGCGCCGATGACGGTGGCCAGCGTCATGTCGATGTTGGGGGCGTCCCAGACCAGCAGGTCGAGGGAGGGGCGGGTGTCCAGGGCCCCGCGCTCGGCGGCGGGGTCCGGCGACCAGCCGGTCTCGGGGTCGGTGCTCACGGGCGCGCTCACCGGGCCAGTGTGCCCCGTGCGGGCAGGTGCCGGGGACCAGGTGGGCGCGGCGACCACCCGCGAGGGGGGTCCGGCCGGCGACGTCGCACGCCGCGATCGCCGGCGTCCGGTGGGCTCCACCTGGCCATCGTCCCAGTCGTGCACGCACCGTGGACGACCGGTCGCTGGCCGTTGATCATTGACATCTCATAGAGTTCGGGGCGAGGCGGACGGAACCGGGACGAGGTGGGTGCCATGCAGGCGTCGCGGCGCGACCGCAAACGCGAGCAGACCCGGCAGCACATCCTCACCGAGGCCCGCCGCCTGTTCCTCGCCCAGGGCTTCGAGCGCACGACGGTGCTGCAGATCGCCGAGGCCGCCGACGTCGCGGTGCAGACGGTGTTCAACCACGCCTCCAGCAAGGAGGCGCTGTTCTTCCTCGACCGCATCCCGCACGCCGAGGCCATGCCCTCGCCGGTGCCGCCGGCCGAGGGCCAGACCGCGGCCGAGGCACTCGTCGCCCACCTGGCCGAGCAGACGCTGGGTTACCTGCGCACCCTGGCCGACGCCGACAACCTGGCGATGGCCGCGCAGGTCGACACCTCCCCCGCCCTGGCCCAGTACGAGCGCACCATCCTCGCCCGCACCGAGGGCGAGCTCACCACCACCGTCGAGCAGCTGCTGCCCGGCACCGACGCCCGGCTGGCCGCGGCCCTGCTCGTCGCGATCACCCGCACCCACGCCCACATCCACCGGCGGCGGGTCGTGGGCGGCGCGCCGCTGGCCGAGACCCTGCGCCGGCTCGAGCAGGACCTCCCCCGGCACCTCACCGCGGTGCTGGAGGTCGCGGCCCGCCCGCAGCCCGACCTCACCGACCTGCCCGACGCCATGCGGTCGGCCGCCGGGGCCTGAGCAGCTGGCAGGCTGGCCCGGTGGAGACGACCAGCAGCCGCGAGGTGTACCGCAACCCCTGGACCCGCGTGCGGGAGGACGTCGTCCGGCTCGCCGACGGCAGCACCAGCGTCTACGGCGTGGTGGAGCGCCCGGACTACGCGCTCGTGGTGCCCGCCCAGGACGACGGGTTCTGGCTGGTCGAGCAGTACCGGCACCCCATCGGCCGGCGGTCGTGGGAGTTCCCGCAGGGCGGCTGGCCGGCCGGTCACGGCGGCTCCCCCGAGGACCTCGCCCGCGCCGAGCTGGCCGAGGAGACCGGGCTGCGGGCCGGCCGGCTGCGCCACCTGGGCCGGCTGGACGACGCCCCGGGGCTCTCGACGCAGTGCTTCGACGTCTGGCTGGCCACCGAGCTGACCGCCGGCCCCACCGCGCGCGAGGCCAGCGAGGCCGACATGGTGCACGCCCTGGTGCCCGAGGCCGAGCTGGCCGCCCGCATCCGCTCGGGCGCGGTGACCGACGCCTCGACGCTGGCCGCCTACGCCCTGGTGCTGCTGGACCGGGCCTAGGCCCTGCGACCCGCCCAGCGGCGGGGCTGGCGGCGGTGGAAGGGCTCGGGCCGGCGCGGGCGCCAGTCGACCCGGGCGAGGGCGTACTCGACCTCGCCCAGCTCGGCGCCGGTGATCGGGGCGGTGCGGTCGTCGAGGTAGGTGCGCCGCCAGGTGAGACCCAGCTTCTCCATCACCCGCCGGCTGCCGGTGTTCACCGCGAGCGTGGTGGCCACGACCTCGTCGACGTCGGTGCCGGTGAAGGCGGCGTCGACCAGCGCCCGGGCGCCCTCGGTGGCCAGGCCGCGGCCCCACGCCGAGCGGCGCAGCCGGTAGCCCAGCTCCACCGCGGCGACGGTCTCGGTGACCATGGGGCGCAGCTCGAACCAGCCGACGAACGCGTCGGTGGCCCGGTCCTCGGCCGCCCAGTAGCCCAGCGGCAGCGGGCCGTGGTCGGCCAGCAGCCGGGGCAGGTCGCGGTGCCGCACGCGGGCCGGCGGCACCGGCCGGCCGGTGCCCAGGTGCCGCATGACCTCGGGGTCACCGTGCAGGGCGACCACGGCGTCGCCGTCGGCCGCGCGGATCGGGCGCAGCCGCAGCCGCGGGGTGACCAGCGGCGGCACGACCGGCTGACGACCCGGGCCGGGCACGGCACGCGCAGGTGCCAGCCGCCGCCTGAGGTCGATCGCCATCGTCCCCACGCTAGCCGCCCCGCTCGGCACCGTGGGTCACCGCCGGTGTGCCCGTCGTGTCGGAACGCCGCCGTTCACCGCCCGCGGCGCCACCACCGTGGCCGGCGCGACGGTGCGGGGACCGGCTCGGGGACCGTCTCGACCGGGGCCGGCCGGTTGGCTCGCCACTCGGCCACCCGCTCCTCCTCGTCGTGCATGCGCACCACCAGCGGCGGTCCGTCCAGCGGCTGGCGCCAGGCGGCGGCGACCCGGTCGTTGAACTCCCGGACGGCGGCGCGCACCCGCTCCTCGCTGGTCAGCCCGGCCAGCCGGCCGGGCAGGTCGTCGCGCTCGCGGCCGAGCGCGAGCGAGGGCGGCAGGAACGAGGCGTCGGGTTCCTGCCGGCGGGCCCAGGCCAGCGCCCAGGCGTAGGTGTCCTCGGGGCCGTCGCGCCGGGGCAGGGGCTTGCCGGCGCCGGGCAGGTCGGCGAAGTCGCCCCGCTCGTCCGCCGTCCGGATCTGGTGCTCGACCCAGGTCTCGAAGGCCATGCCCTCGGGCTTGCGCTGCGTCACCCGCCCGATCGTCCCAGCGTCAGGCGGGCGCGACCACCGCGCGGTCGACGAGCTCGGCGACCGCGGTGCCGGCGGGCAGCGTGCCCAGCACGCTCCCCCAGTCGCCGGCCAGGCGGGTGGCGCAGAACGCGTCGGCCACCGCGCCCGGCGCGTGCTGCAGCAGCAGCGACCCCTGCAGGCACAGCGCCAGCAGCCCGGCCACCCGCCGGGCCCGCAGCGGCAGGTCGGCGGGGTCGGCCAGCTCGGCCCGCAGCCGCGCGACGGCGGCGTCGAACCGGTCGTCGGCGCCGGCAGCGGCCTCGACCTCGGCCAGCACCGCGGCGACCGAAGCCGAGTCGCGCTCCATCGCCCGCAGCACGTCGAGGGCGATGACGTTGCCGCTGCCCTCCCAGATCGAGTTCAGCGGCGACTGCCGGTAGAGCCGGGGCAGCACCGACTCCTCGACGTAGCCGTTGCCGCCCAGCACCTCCAGCGCCTCGGCGACCACGCCCGGGGTGCGCTTGCAGACGAAGAACTTCGCCGCCGCACCGGCCAGCCGCAGGAAGTCGGTCTCGCCGGCGTCCTGGGCGGCGGCGAGCCTGATCGCCAAGGCGGTGGCCGCCTCGCTCTCGACCGCGACGTCGGCCAGCACGTTCTGCATGAGCGGTTGGTCGACCAGCCGGGCGCCGAACGCCGAGCGGTGCCGGGCGTGGTGCAGCGCCTGGGTGAGCGCGGCCCGCACGGTGGCCGCCGAGCCGAGCACGCAGTCCAGCCGGGTGGTGGTGACCATCTCGAGGATCGCCCGCACGCCGCGACCCGGCTCGCCGACCAGCCAGCCCACGGTGCGGTCGAACTCGACCTCCGACGAGGCGTTGGAGCGGTCGCCGAGCTTGTCCTTGAGCCGCTGCAGCCGGAACACGTTGTGCTCGCCGTCGGGCAGCATGCGCGGCACCAGGAAGCAGGAGACGCCCTCCTCGGTCTGCGCCAGCACCAGGAACAGGTCGCTCATCGGCGCCGAGGTGAACCACTTGTGCCCGGTCAGGTGGTACGTGCCGTCGATGCGGGCGACGGCCCGGGTGGTGCCGGCCCGCACGTCGGAGCCGCCCTGCTTCTCGGTCATCCCCATGCCGGCGACCAGGCCGGCCTTGCTGCGCGGGTCGGCCAGCCCGAACTCGTAGGAGGTCGACGTCAGGCCGGCCTCGAACACCACCGCCAGCTCGGGCGCCCGGCGCAGGGCGGGCACGGCGGCGTAGGTCATGGTCACCGGGCAGCCGTGCCCGGCCTCGACCTGCGTCCAGCCCAGGTAGCCCACCGCGCGCCGCACGTGGGCGTGCGCGTCGCCGCCCGCGGCGAGGGCCCAGGGTGTGCCGGCCAGCCCGTGGCCGACCGCGGCGCCCATGAGCTCGTGCCAGGCGGGGTGGAACTCCACCTCGTCGATGCGGTGGCCGGTGCGGTCGTGCGTGCGCAGCTTCGGCGGGTTCTCGTTCGCCAGCCGGCCCCACTCGGCGGCCTGCTCGCTGCCGGCCAGCGCGCCGAGGTCCTCCAGCGAGTCCAGGGTGAGCTCGTCGGCGTGCCGCAGGCAGGCCTCGACGAGCGCGGTGTCGCCGGCGATCGGGTCGTGGCCGACCAGCGGCGGCACCTGGTTGGTCACCGTGTGGGTGGCGTTCACCCCGCGACCCTACGACCGGGACCTGGCGGGCCCGGGTGGGTCAGGGGCGGACCAGCCGCTGCAGGGCGAAGGCGGCCAGCGGGACGTACCCCACCACCGGCAGGAACGGCCCGGAGACCTCCAGCCCGGTCGTCGTCCCGCCGTCGGGCCCGGGGCGCACCCAGTGCACGAGCACCAACGTGCCCGGGCCGATGTCGACCGACCAGGTCCACTCCCGGGCGGCGTCGTCCACGGCGTCGACGACGAAGGGCGCCCGCAGACCGAGCGGGCCCACCACCCGGCCGGTGACGCCCGGGTCGATGCGCACGGCACCGGTCTCGACACCGCGGATCTGCGGCGACCAGTCCGACCACTTCGCCGGGTGCAGGTAGCGGTCCCACGCCTCGTCGGGGTGGACGCTTCCGGTGGCGTGCAGGCGCAACGAGGTCATGGCTGCACCAGTATCCCGCCGGGTTCCACGTGGAACGTGGTCAGGCGGGCGGTCCGCCGAGCAGCAGGGCCCGCAGCAGGTGCATGCCGACGGTGACGGTGCGCTTGCGGAACGCCGCCCGGTCGCCGGGGACCACCAGTGAGCGGGTGACCACGCCGTCCGGGCCCACGGCGCACAGGTGCACGGTGCCCACGGGCTTGTCGGGGCTGCCGCCGCCCGGCCCGGCGATGCCGGTGACCCCGATGCCGACGTCGGCGCCGAAGCGCTCGCGGGCGCCGTCGGCCAGCTGCCGGGCCACCTCGGGGCTGACCGCACCGACCGAGGCCAGGGTCTCGGCGTGCACGCCCAGCAGCTGCTGCTTGGCGCTGTCGGCGTAGGAGACGATCCCGCCGGGCACCCACGCGGAGGCGCCCGGGCGGTCGATGAGCCGGGCCACCAGCTGGCCGCCGGTGCACGACTCGGCCGTGGCCACGGTGAGCGACCGCTCCTCCAGCGCGCCGGCCACCAGGGTGTCGACGTCGGGGCCGTCGCTGAACAGGGTGGCTGCGTAGTCGCCGCGCACGGCGTCGACCAGCCGGGCGTAGGCGTCGGCGGCGTCCGGGGCGTAGCGGGTGACGATCTCCAGCTCGCCGTCGCGCAGGCAGGTGGTGACCTCCAGGCCGGCGAGCTGGTCCTCGACTCGGCGCAGCGTGGCCGCGAGCTCGTTCTCGGGGGTGCCCCACAGCCGCAGGGTGTCCTGGCGCAGCTCGGTGGCGCGGGCGAGCACGGCGCGCACGGGCGCGGCCTCCAGCGCCGCGGGCCACATGGCCTGCAGCTCGGTGGGCGGGCCGGGCAGGACGACGACCGGCGGCCCGGCGCCCTCGGCGGGCGGGACGACGAGGCCCGGCGCGGTGCCGACGGGCTCCAGCACCACGGCCCCGTGCGGCACCCGGGCCTGCTTGCGGGTGGCCGCCCCGGTCGACGCCGGGTCGCTCTGCCAGCCGCGGCGGGCCATCAGCCGCGTCACGATCGCGCCGATGCGGCCGGCGAGGGCCTCGTCGACCGCCGACGGGCGGCCGCAGAAGTCGCCGACCACCTCGGCGGTCAGGTCGTCGGCCGTGGGGCCCAGCCCCCCGGAGGTGAGCACGAGGTCGTTGGTGGCCGACAGGTACGCCAGCGCCGAGCGGAGGTCCTCGGCCCGGTCGCCGACGACGACCACCTGCCCGACGTCGACCCCCCGCTGCCGCAGCTGCTCGGCCAGCCACGGCCCGTTGCGGTCGGTGACCCGGCCGGTCAGCACCTCGGTGCCGGTGACGACGATGCCCGCGCGTGCTCCCACGCGACCGACAGTAGGCGCCACTACGGTGGCCCGCGTGAGCCAGCCGCCCTACCCCCCGCAGCCCTCGTCCGAGCACCCCGCCGACCGCCCCGGCGAGCCGCCGTACGACCCGGCCCACCCGGGGCACGCCACCGCGCCGGCCTACGACCCCGCCTACCCGCCGCAGCCCACCGGGCCGATGGAGGGCGCCTTCCCCAAGCCCCCGCCGCTGCCGGGCCCGGAGGTGTCCACCGGCCCCCGCGTGGGCGTCACCGCCCGCGGGCGCAGCACCGCCGACCGGGCCGCGCTGACCGCGACCGTCGTGGGCGCGCTCGGCGTCGTGCTGCTGCTGGTCGGCCTGTCGCTGGCCCCCGTCGCCGGGGGCCCCTCCACCTGGACGGCGATCCCGGCGTGGGCCGTGTTCGCCACCCTGGCCGCGCTGGTGGGCCTGGTGCCGCACGTGCCCAGCCGCGGCGGGCTCGACCGTGCGCAGGCGTGGCAGGTGGGCGCCGCCGGTGCCGCCGGGCTCGGTGTCTTCTGGCTGCTGGTGGTCGTGTTCACCGGCGCCGCCGCCAGCAACCGCGGCTTCGTGCTGACCCTGGCCACCGCGCTGGTGGCCGGTGGTGTCTGGCTGGCCCGCCGCCGGGCGGTCTGAGCGCGTGGTCCGGGCGGCTCAGCCGCCCGGACCACCCCCGCCCGGGGCCGTTCCCGTTGCCCGGTCCGCCGTTCCCGGGACCGTTCCCGTTGCCGTTGCCCGGTCCGCCGTTCCCGGGTCCGCCGTTGCCCGGGCCCGCCGGCGCGTCGGCCGTGGTCGGCGCCGGGGCCTCGGTGACCGGCGCCTGCGTGCTGACCTGCGTGGCCGGGGCCTGGGTCGGGGCCTGGGTGGGGGCCTCCGTGGTGGGCTCGGGCGTCGGTTCCGTGGTGGGTGCGGCCGAGCCGTAGCGCACGGTGACCGAGCTGCCGGTCGTGAGCGGTGTGCCGGCCGGGTCCACCGCGGTGACCAGCCCGGCGTCCGACCCGTCGCCGGCCGACTCCTGCGCGACCACGGTGAGCCCGAGCGCGGTCAGCTCGGCGGTCACCTCGTCGAGCGGCCGGCCGAGGTAGTTTGCGGCGTCGAGGGTGACCGGGGTGGGGCCGGCCGACGTCGAGGTGGGCGCGGCGCCGGCCGGGGCGCTCGACCCGCCCACCCCGAGCAGCACTGCGGTGCCGCCGCCGACCAGCAGCAGCGCGGCGAGCACGCCGGCCAGCAGCAGCCCGCGGCGACGCCGGCCCACGGGGGACGTCGTGGACGACGTGGCCGACGTGCTGGTGGACGCCGCTGCCGTGGTGGCCGGCACCAGCGCGGGCTCCAGCAGCGCGGTGACCCCGGGCGGCGGCACCAGGTCGAGCAGCTCGGTGGGCTCGTCGCCGGTGGCGACCCGGGCCCGCGCGGCCGCGGCGACCACCGCGTCGCCGTCGGGCAGCCGGCCGGCGACGTCCTTGACCAGCATCGCGGCCACCAGCTCGCGCACGGGTGCCGGCACCGACGCCGGCAGCTCGTCGGGCTCGTCCTGGATCTGGCTCAGCGCCACGGCGACGGAGCTGGCGCCCTCGAACGCGCGGTGTCCGGCCAGCAGCTCGTAGGCGACCATGCCCAGTGCGTAGACGTCGCTGGCGGGCACCGCGGCCCCACCGCGGGCCTGCTCCGGCGAGAGGTAGTGCGCGGTGCCGATGACCTGCCCGGTGCGGGTGAGCGCGACGCTCTCGGCCGACCAGGCGATGCCGAAGTCGGTCACGGCGACCGAGCCGTCGGGCCGCAGCAGCAGGTTGGCCGGCTTCACGTCGCGGTGCACGATGCCCATCTCGTGCGCGGCACCCAGCCCCGCGGCGGCCTGCGCCACCACCTCCAGCACCTGCTCGGGCGGCAGCGCCCCGAGACGTCGGCGCACCGCCGCCAGCGACTCGCCGGGCACCAGCTCCATCACCAGGTAGGCCAGCGCCTCGCCGTCGGCCGCGGTGGTCTCGCCGTAGTCGAACACCGCGACGACGTTGCGGTGCCCGAGCATCGCCGCGTGCCGGGCCTCGGCGCGGAAGCGGGCCAGGAACTCCGGCTCGCCGGCGTACTCGCTGCGCAGCACCTTCACCGCGACCGGCCGGCCCAGCCGCTGGTCGTGGGCCCGCCACACCTGGCCCATGCCGCCGGTGGCCACGAGCGAGCGCAGCTCGTACCGGCCGCCGAGGACCTGCATCGCCGAGGACATCGCGACCATGGTGCCCCCCGGCCGACCCCGCGGCGATCCGGGTGTCAGCCGAGGAGGCCCGAGCCCCACCAGTCGTCGTCGCCGGTCAGGCCGGGCGGGCAGGCGAACACCCCGGACGACGTGTGCTGGACGTACTCGTTCATCGCGTCGCTGCGCAGGTTGCGCTGCACCTGCACGAAACCGGTGGCGGGATCGGCCTGGTAGCAGAGGAAGAACAGCCCGGCGTCGAGGCGACCCAGCCCGTCGGAGCCGTCGACGAAGCTGTACCCGCGGCGCAGGATCGCCGTCCCCGCGCTGCTGGGGTGGGCCAGGGCCACGTGCGACCTCGGCGGCAGCGCGCCGAGGTCGACCGGGGCGAACTCGTCGGTCTGGCCGATCGGGGCGCCGCTGCCCTTGGTGCGGCCGATCGTGTCCTGCTGGTCGCGCAGGTTCTGCCGGTCCCACACCTCGATCAGCATGCGGATGCGGCGGCTGACCAGGTACGAGCCGCCGTCCATCCAGGTGCCGGTGCCCGAGACCCAGACGAACCGGTCGAGCGCCTGCGGCTGGTCGGACTTCAGGTTGTCGGTGCCGTCCTTGAACCCGAACAGGTTGCGGGGGGTGGCCTGGTCCGACGTCGTCGACGACGTGCGGCCGAACCCGAGCTGCGACCAGCGGACGCCGACCACGCCCTGCCCGATGCGGGCCAGGTTGCGCACCGCGTGCACGGCCACCTGGGGGTCGTCGGCGCACGCCTGGATGCAGATGTCGCCGCCGCTGATCTCGGGCCGCAGCTCGTCGCCGGCGAACGCGGGCAGCTCGACCAGCTCGGCCGGCTGCCGGTCGGCGAGCCCGAAGCGGTCGACGCCCTCGGCGGTGCGGAACAGGGTGGGGCCGAAGCCGATGGTGAGGGTGAGCCCGGCCGGGGGCAGGCCGAGGGCCTCGCCGGTGTCGTCCGGCGGCGCGTACTCGTTGCCGGCCACCGCGCCCACCGGCCCGGCGTCCTCCCCGCGGGTCATGCGGCGGGCGGCCTCGGTCCAGGCCTGCAGCATGCGCACCAGCGTCGCCCGGTCGGTGGTGGTGACGTCGAAGGCGACGAAGTGCAGCCGGTCCTGGGCCGGGGTGGTGATGCCGGCCTGGTGCGCGCCCCCGAAGGGCACCGCGCCGGTGCCGGTGGACGCCGTCGGGTCCTGCGCCGCGGCGGCCCGGCCGGCGACCGCGCCGCCGGCCCCGAGCGCGACGACGCCGGCCGCCCCGAGGCCCGCCGCGCCGAAGAAGTCGCGTCGCGAGAGCTTCATGACCCCACTGTCCCCGATCAGCCCGCGACGACGGCGGGCACCTGGCTGACCTGCGCCGCGAGCGCGTTGAGCGAGTCCGACAGGCCCTGCACCTGCGCGGGGGTCAGCGTCGTGTAGAGCACGAACCCGTCACCCGAGGCGAACTGGGCCAGCTCCGCCTGGGTGGCGGCGAACGCGGAGTCCAGCGACGCGGCGAGCTCGGGGTCGGCCGCGGCGACGACCGGGCGCAGCGAGGTGATGGCCGCCTGCGAGCCGTCGAGGTTGGCCTGGAAGTCCCACAGGTCGGTGTGGGAGTAGCGGTCCTCCTCGCCGGTGATCTTGCTGCTGGCGATCTCGTCGAGCAGGCCCAGCGCGCCGTTGGCCAGGTCGAGGGGCTGCAGCTCGAGCGTCTGCACCCGGGTGGCGAGGTCGTCGACGTCGGTCGTCAGCTGGTCGGCCACCGGACCGGACTGCGACAGGTCACCGGCCCACAGGTCGCGCTCGAGCACGTGGAAGCCGGTCCAGGTGTCCCCGGGCTCGACGTCGTTCTCTCGGGCGTCGATCTTCGGGTCGAGGTCGCCGAAGCTCTCGGCGACGGGCTCGATGCGCTCGTAGTACGTGCGGGCCACCGGGTAGAGGGCCTGCGCCTGGGCGACGTCGCCGGCCTTCACCGCGGTGACGAACGCCTGGGTCTGCTCCTGCAGCGCGGTGACCTGGCTGGTGACGTAGCGGGTGTAGTCGGTGACCGCGGCCTGCAGCGCCTCGTCGTCGGACAGCTGCTCGGACTCCCCGCTCACCGTGAGGTCGGTGCGGATGCCGTCGCCGGTCATGCCCGGCTTGCACGCGGTCTGGTAGCTCCCGGCGGGCAGCTCGACCAGCAGCGAGCGGGCCACGCCCGGGGCGATGTTCTCGACCTCGCCCATGATCCGGTCGCCCTCGGCGTAGACGTAGAACTCGGTGACCGAGCTGCCGCTGTTGGTGACGGTGAACTCGTGCGTGCCGGCCTCGAGCTCGGTGGTGCCGACGTCGCAGCTGGTGTCGCTGGCGGCCACGGCGATGTCGTCGGAGGCACCACCGGCACCACCGCCGCTGCCGGCGTCCGACCCGCCGCCGCAGGCGGCGAGCAGGGCGAGGGAGGCGGCTCCGGCCGCGACGAGGGGGGTCCTACGCGTGCGCATCGACGGGCTCCGTGCTGGGGGTGGGGGTGGTCCGGGCCGGTCGGCCCGGGAGGAGGAAGAGCGTCAGCACCGGCACGAGGTAGGCCAGGTAGGCCACCACCTCGAGCACGGTCGGCTGCGCCGAGATGTGGAAGACGCCGTCGAGCACCGCGCCGTACCAACTGCCCGGCCGCAGCCAGGACGAGGCGTCGTAGGCGTAGGTGGACAGCCCGGGCAGGACGCCGGACTCCTGGAAGTCGTGGATGCCGTACTTGAAGATGCCGGCGGCCACGAAGACCAGCAGGACGCCGCTGACGGTGAAGAAGCGGCCCAGGTCGATCCGTACGGCGCCGGCGTAGAGCAGGGCACCCAGCACGACGGCGGTGGCCAGCCCGGCGGCCAGCCCGACCAGCGGGGTGGCGCTCACGGCGCCCTGCGCGGAGGCGAAGAACAGCAGGGTGGTCTCCAGGCCCTCGCGGACGACCGAGGCGAACGCGATGCCCACGACGGCGCCCAGCCCCAGGCCGACGGCGTCGTCGAGGCGGCCGCGCAGCTCACCGGAGAGCTTGCGGGCGGTGCGCCGCATCCAGAAGATCATCCAGGTCACGAGGCCGACCGCGACCACGGAGGTGATCGCGTCGAAGAGCTCCTGGCCCGGCCCGCCGAGCACGGTCGAGGAGACGTAGGACAGCACGGCGCCGAAGCCGACCGAGAGCACCACGGCCGCCGCGACCCCGCCCCACACGGGGAGCAGGTGCTGCCGGCGTCCGGTCTTGACCAGGTAGGCCACCAGCACGCTGACGACGAGGACCATCTCCAGGCCCTCGCGCAGCCCGATCAGGTAGCTGGGGAAGAACAGCGCACCCACGACGGCCTCCGACGCACGACTGCC
>Ga0325401_1002852_pt1 | contig 15543 bp, 5 predicted proteins | sample PopdelMetagenome_FD_205666 | JGI IMG/M metagenome (GOLD analysis project Ga0325401, IMG submission 205666) | Populus deltoides microbial communities from Bellville, Georgia, United States - Xylem-PdKOR-R2 | ecosystem: Host-associated > Plants > Phyllosphere > Stem > Wood/Secondary xylem | place...
CAATTCCCTCCTCTTTATTTTCATAGGATTTTAACATGGACGATTTTTTTCAATTCACTTGCAACATTTTACTTGCGATGTAACAAAGATATAACGACATTATGCTGCTTCTCAATTTTGTAAATATAATTTGATTTTATTAATTTTAGAAAATTGAAACCAAAGGAACCAATATTAACACAACCAAACATGTGCAACCCTTTTTCCACTTGAGGTACAAAAATTATACTTTGTTTCATATAGTTTTAAGTTTTTACTTTCTATCTTTTTTTTTCTGTGAATTAATTTCATGTTTCACTACTAAACTTTATTTATTTTTTGTTTTAGTCTCAAGTCTTTTTTTAATATATATATAAGAGGGAGGACAATGAGGAGTCCACCCTTTAATTAAAAAAAAAACAATTCAAACAATGCATCAAGGGTATTTCATATCCAAATATTCTTTTTCAACATGTTTTTGACTTAAAAACACATAAAACGTTAATAAACCTATTTATGACATCTAATAACCCTTAAAATTCAAAAAAATTCCTGACTTTAGATTTATCTTCTCATTCAAGGTGAATGCTCAAGAACACTTCAATGGAACTTCTCTTATTGAATCAAGACTGAATTTTTTCGTGGTCGGAATTGGTGTCAATATCAATTTTCTCTCTTTTTAACCAGAATCCGACAACTCTCTCTCTCCTCTTTCAAACCAAGCAATTAAAAAACAAAGAAAATGAAGTTTCTCTTTATCAAAGTGAATTTTTCAAAAACCAAAGTGACTTTAATTTCATCAATTGGAAATAGAAGGACCAAAGTTAACTTTTCGCATCAAATTTGAAATTGCCACTCAGTTTTCTTGTATTTTTCACTTTGGCCTTCTAAGTTTGAATCTTGCCATTCTTCAATAAATTAGAAGCTAATGTCATCAATTTAACCAAAAATGATAATAGCAAAGAAAAAAAGTTCGATGAACAAAATGAAAAAAATTATTATTAAAATCCACAATAATTTGTGAGTGTGTATATGGGTGAATTTTGCATAGTTAAATCTCAATCTCTTTTAGTTTTTTCTATAATAAATAAGTGTGTTTTGTAAATAAAAATTACTTTTTTTCATATAAATAATCAAAGATTCAATTTCTATTATTTCATCTATTTTTTTTTATTAAATCATTAGATTCTGAAGTGCTAGAGTTTTAGGAAACAAAGACCCTAACTTAATTCAATTAGTTTATCAAAAAACTAATTCAACCCAAAAGCTCAAGCTGTTAAGTTAGGTTTCAAGATATGATTTATATTATTCTCTGATATATTCCTTTAAGTGAAAACCTTGTGGGCTTGAAACTTGTACAGACCCACGTTACATGTGCTTAATTTTTATCAAATAAATAGGGATGATGATATTTGAACTTGTGACCACTTGATCATCAAGGTTTAGATACCATGTCAAAGAACTAATTCAACCCAAAAGTTTAATTTGTTAGGTGAGATTCAAAAATATGATTTATATTATTTTTTAACATAGTTGACAGTGATGATGTTAACTCAAATCCATTACATAGTTGATTTTTTAAGAGATATTATTCCAAGTCTGGATTTATGGTCTTGAGATATATTTTATCATGAATTAAAGGCATCTCTTTAAGAGAAAGGTGGTACATGAAACTTGTAACTTGTTTATATCTCCGACTCCTAATCGATGTGTTATATTAATGTCATCGTAGCTTCTTTAGTTTAGGGGCTTGAAAATCGACAACATATAGTTGATACTTCAATAGACAATATCAATGATGATGTTGACCTAAATTCTCTAAATGCTTGGCCTCTCAAAGAGGATTTCATGTCGATGTTCATGAATCTTAACCAATGTAAAATATCGCGTCATCCAATAAGTGTTTGCATCTTAATTTTTCATTTGTTTTGGAGGACTCCATCAGTGAAGCGTGCACTCCATCGATCTCTTCTCTTATGCTTGTGCTGGCAGCCATTAAAAAAAGGGTTCATTTTTGCATAGTACTGTTACAAATATCAAGGATTCCATGCGCTTTAAACCATAAATATTATCAATTATGAACCAAATATAATTAACACCTAGCGTGAGAGAATTTCAAAAGAAAGAAAAAGGTTGTGAGAGCTTAGCTAGCACATTTCAAACTGTGATTAACGTTAGGTTATAAGTATCATAAGTAAAAAAAGAAGAAAAGAAAAAGAAAAACCAAGAATAAAACTCAAATTTATAAGCCCAAAGGTGCCTCGAATCCCAGGAAAAGAGAAAGATTGCCAAAGAAACATCTAGAGAGAGAAAATTAAGTCAAAGGAACACTACATTATCAAGAAAATAAAAAAGAGTCAAAGGAATAGTTACATGAATTTATTGGTGGTTTAGCGTGCGGCTGGCCCGTCCACCTGGAGTTTGCCGTCAAAGAATTTCCACATAGTAAACAAAAACACATAAGGTCAAATATCATGGAAGTTTCTTTATATATTTTATGTTCATTAGCTCAATATTTCTTAAGCAATATAATAGATCAAATTTATCTAATAATTTCAGATAAGTTATGACAAATTTTATAAGAATAAAGTTACGTAAGATTATAATTGTTATTACTGTATTTATCGTGTAAGAGTTGTTAAATTTGGTTTTGATTTGTATGGCAATTATTGGAATCGGACAGTACCAGCCGGTTCAACTCAGAACCAGTGAATCGAATCCTAGACTGGTCCAAGTTAGTGATCAGTATTGTTTATGCATTCGACCTGGTTACACCAGTAAGAACCAGACTAACCTAGATCGGCCCTATCGTAATTGGTTCAACCTGCCCCTAAAACAAGAAGAAAAAAGAGGTGGTCCTTCCCGAGAGTTGATATCAATGTCGCCTGCAACCACTGAACTGCAGGATAACTTTAGACAAAGTGTTCTAACAAATATATATATAGATACTAGTTGTGACCTGTCGGGCCAACTGATAACTTGCAAGTCGATCAGACTACTAAACTAAACCAGTAACCAGAGATAGTTTCGAGATTCTGTTGTTATAACTTATAACACTAGTTTGTAATGTGTAGTGTTATCATTGAGTTCAGAACCTTGATATTTGAAGAGAGAAAAGTAAGGGGAAGACGTGGAGGCAAAACTAACATCTAGAGAGATAGCATTTCACGTCAATCTATGTGGTCATAAACAACAACTCAACATTAAGCGTGGATCTCCGAGCCCCCCTCCATTTGCTCTCCTTTCTTATATTCTTAACATTCAACGCCTTACCATCACATCAACAACAGCAACCACTCCTCTTTTTCTCTTATTTGCTTTATCGACTTTTGTATCAGCTGGAGCATTTGTATCCTCCTAGTTTTGGCATCAAAATTTAACTGTTTTCACTTTCTTACGTTCCATGTCCAACTGATGAAGAGAGAGAAAGAGAGAGAGAGAGAGCTAGGGTTGTGCGCGCTTTGTGGCTTGTGTCTATATATGCAGCTGGTTTGGTTGCTTTGCTTTATTCGTTCTTGCAAGGCGGCAATAGTCTTGGTCCTTGCAAAAGCTAGAAAACAATCCTTGATTCCGCTCTTTTTATATGAGACCATCTCGACAGAAACCCAGTTGGATTATAATACTTTACACTATATAGTATGCAATCATCAGTGTGGAGGATTTGTGCAGTTACAATGATAACTTTCTTTTTATATAGTAATCGGTCTGGTTCGGAGAGAGAGAGGGGAGGGGAGAGGGGTCCGCAGACCCATCTAAACAAAAGGTTCAAAAGTGTTTCTACTTCTTTTGACCGAGGAGGTTTGAACTTTCATTATTGTTCTGACGAAATTCCAGGACACTTCTCTTCTCACAGATGGATTTTGTTGAAAATGGAATTGCATGGTTTTGAGTGGGATTCTTGGCGTTTTCTTAGATTGTGTGTTGTTGTTTTTCACTTCATCCCAGCAAAAAAGAAGTCACAGATAAGGAGGACGTACGTCCTTTCCACATAATTATGAAATTATTAAACTGTTATGCGATGATAATTCTCTCTTTCTCTTGCTTTCTATGCACACCATATCTTAGATGGCATGGAGTATTAATGTAGTAAAAACCAGTTTTTTAGGGAAGTGAAGACCAAAAAGAAGTACGAACCTCTTAGATACAATTAATGTAACGAATAGTTTTTTAGGGAAGTGAAGACTGAAAAGAAGGACGAACTCCGCAGATATGTCACCTAAAAATATGAGACAACAAGGATCTTTCTTGGAAATCAAGTTTTAATACATATATAAATAGCTAGGAATATAGAAAGCATGAGAAATGGCGAGTTTCTGTCACGAAGCAGTAAAGATTTCTAAAGAGCATTGGATGGTTCATTTGATTAAGGACAATATAACGAATTAAACCTCTTGGAATAATATTTTAAGCTTTCATAAACGAGAAACATGTCATCTATAAACTCATTTATAAGAATATGGAAAGCATGCGAAATGGGGAGTGTCTGTCATGAAGCTAGCTGTGGTGTGTTTAAAATCTTGTATAAAAAAGTTATAATTTATAGTTTAAATTTATTTTTCAAATCGTAACCACAAAACTTATCATAATATCAAATACACATGAAGTAGTATAGATTTCTGGAGAGATTAATAGTTCATTTGATTAAGGACAATATGGAGAATTAAACCTTTTGGAAATAATATTTGAAGCTTTCACAGACGAGAAACATGTCATATATAAACTCGTTAATTTATAAGATCTTATACAATCATTTAAATTTTGGTTTGATGTAATTTTTTTGACATATCCAGTACCAAAACCTTGATGGCCAAACATTAAGGAGTTCAAATCTGATCATTCCGATTTTTCTAATTAAATTAAAGTGCCAGCTCATTGTAATATATACTATGAAGACTCCTTCCTTAGAATTTCTATAGACTCTTGTGTTCCTTGGTAGCTCATTTAAACATCTACTTTCGGTTGGACTTGGGGAGTTTTTTGTACTCATGGATAATTTCTTGATCATCTGAAGATGCCTTCTTCTTGATATAAGTTCGATTACGCTGTGTTGAATATGCAGCTACTTTCATATTTATAAGTGTGGCCTCGTTGTGTCTAATGTAACTTGACTTCCTTTTAATGTTCAATAAAATCCCCCCGAACACATTCATCAAAGAAGAAGAAGAAGAAGAAAAAGAAGAGGAGGAGGAGGAGGAGGACGAATTTTAGCTCAAGGAACGTAATGGTTGATCTACCATTCTTGACTTGAGATGGTTTCTCTAATATAGAAAGACCTGCACTACTGAGAAACTACTCACAATTAAACAGACATATATACTGAGATGGATCCGCAAACTCTACCGTAACTTCAATGCCCTTACTGTACTTGTTGAACTAGCTAGCTGTTGTTCCACCATTGCCTAACTAGTTTCGGAGATGTCACACTCACAACGTAGTGACAGATGATCGTTTATACAATATATAGCTAGCTTGCTCAATGAGTTCGATCAAGATAAAGAAGATCAGTTAAACCAAAGAAGACGAAAACAAATTCTAGTTTGAATATTCATGTAACTATGTAAGGTAGAACTGTTAAAGGGAACATGCAGCATTAATAACCATTAATCGACAGCTCATCATCAGTTGTCGACCCAAGTTTTCTTTTATTTTCTTAATTAATTTGAAGATTAACCCTAATATTAGGCAATGTTACATAAATCATTCAATTTTCACTTCAATGAACCAGCGAATAGCTAGCGATGATGCTAATCAATGCATGAAGAACAATATATGCAAAATAAGTCAACTGTGATAATAACTTGTAAACAATCCATACATACAATACAGACCAAAACCATTATCCAAACACACGAAAAAAAATAAAACTTCAAACACATTGTTCCAATATTTCCCGGCTCTCAATCGGGTTGGAACTTGCAAGTCATGGGAGTACTTCAGTACTAGAAGATGCATGCAACTTTGTGTCAATTACTAACTAATGCTTTAGTAATAAGCTTCATGGTGCTGATAATCAAGAGATCAATATGATCTATCATAAGAAATGGCTGGTGGAAGAAGAGTTGAGACCGGATAAATCTGTCCAGGTATTTCCACCCCAGTAGTACTGATTATTTTCTGGGATACCCAAATATGGCTTCGATAAATTTAACCCTTGGTTTCCTTCTGACTTCACTGGAGCTAACTGAGAAACCCTAGAGCTCGAAGCCATGGATCGAAGCTGGCTGCTTTCCCCAGGAATGCCAGTCGGTGCTTCAGCGCCTTCACTTTGAAACGGATATAAACCTGCGGGTGGAGACTCAAAGAAAGGAAATTGTTGCACTCCTCCAGCTGAAAAAATGGAACTGCTACTCATTCCTGAACCGCTTCCCATTTGAAATTCCATGCCAGCCTGTCCACTAGCACCACTTGTTGATCCCATTTGTCCCTGAATTCCACCAAAGTTTAATCCAATGTTTCCCACACCAAATTGAGTCAGATTATGTAAAGAGGTCACGAAGGGAAATTGAGTTTGTTGCTGAGGAAAATGACCAATAATCTGCGATGGAAGTGCACTTGAGGAAGTACTGGAAGTTGAACCCATTTGCCTTTCACTGGAAACTGGGGACTTGGAGCTACTTTGGCTTTTGGTTTTCTTGTTTCTACGGCATCCACCTCCCACAGGAACACTTCTAAGGGCACCACCTCTAGTCCAGTATCGCCGACAAGTTTTGCAAAAGTGGCGGGGCTGAGAGAGGCTATAGTTATTGAAGTAACAAAATTTGGTGTTTGTAGATTCACACCTTGGGCACTTTAGAGCTGCCTCTGGCTGAGGTATCTTGGCCAACCGAGCTCGATCAGACATCGAACCAGGTCTAATTGAGCCAGCAGTGCCACTACCACCAACATGAGGTGGCGGAGGAAGAGGCGGAAGCTGTGGACTTTCATCGCATGCTCCTAGTTGCTGGCTTGGTTGCTGCTGCTGCAAGATTAAAAATTTTAGGGGTTGCTAACAATATTAAAGAAAAAAAAAAAACTACATCTGGTATATTCAATAAAAGATCACAAAGGGATAGGAATAATTTTCTTTTTGATATGGTTCCTTTTCTTTTGGGGTATGGGTGGGGGTTAAAGAAGCTAGCTATGTGGATGGAAATTGAAGAAAACATTACCTGCTGCCAGCTGGGAGGATCTAAATAGACTGGAACTGAAGAGAACACCATGGTTTTTGATCTTCTTCTTTAATAAAGTTTGATGGGTCTTTAAGAAAGAAAATGAGGTGAAGAATCACACACTAAGAGAATACCAGAACATAGAAAGGAAAAGAGAAGACAAATAAAGGCAAGGTTTGAAGGAAAGATAGAGGAGGCTTTTGCTTATCATTTATTTTTTCTACTTTATTCTCTCATTCCATCTCTTTTTGTTTTTTGTTTTTTGTTTTTTTTTTTATATACTTTTAGGGTTTGAGCTAATGGAGGAAGTTTCTTCGACCATAAGCTTTCTTTAAATTTGTGATGCTGTGCACTGTCTCAGTGATTGTAGTGCTCAAAAAGAGGGTCGTGACTCGTGCATGGAAGAGAGAGAGATGAACACAACAAAGCAAATTATCAGTGTGTGGTGGGATCGGTACTGCCCCCACCATGTAATTAAAATTTCTAGTTCTGGAGGTGCACATTCACTAGGATCCTGCCATGGGTTTTAAGAGAGGATAAACACTTTTTTCTCCACATGATCTACTGTGATTATTTTTGTATTTCAAACTAATTTTTAAATTTATTTGAAAAAAAATTAATATTTTTATAAGTTTTTTTAATGATTTTGATGTAATACATAGTGTTAAAAATTAAAAAAAAAACTATAAAAATATTATCTAAATACATGCTAATAAAAAACCTCAACGCAAAAGCTTGTGTTGTCGCTTGTTCATCAACCGATTTATTTCAAAATAAGTGAGTGCTGATGTTTTTATCAAGTTTATTCATTTTAAAGCTTATGACTATCGTTGTATTTGGATCATGATCTCTTGTTAAAAATGGTCCATCATGTTTCAAATCTTAACATTAAATTTAAATTAGGCAAGAGAGAAAAATAATTAGAAGTTAAATTAATGTTACCATTTTAACATATATAATCATTTTAAATTTAAAAAATATTACTGAACATATATATTAATAGGAAAGAACATTATACTTAAGATCCCAATCTAATATTATTGTGATAGGGTTAATTTCTTAATCAACAACTACACACAAAATGGATCCCAGATGGAAATATAGACATATTAATGCTTTACACCTACATGTTGACAATCAACAACATACAAAGTTTATAGTTATAAAGGTTAGCTTGGAGCTAATCTGCGACAGTATTACTTGGGATATTTAGTTGTTAAGAAATACTTAGTCTGTCATTTTTGATTTTTTTTCTTTTCCAGTCTCTTTGTTTCTACTGTAATAGACCAGCACTGATATCTTTTCTTTTTTTTTTTTTTCCTGTATTCTCCTCTTTTGTTTCACTAAGTCAGTTTTCTTTTCTTTTCTCTTTATTTGGTTCCATCTTTATATATTATTTTGGCTACTAGCTTTATGATCTTTTCAGTATTCTTTCCATGATTATCCAAAAAAACAACAAACAAAGAAAGTAGTAGTTATTAGTCTAATTTGCACAACTTGCACTAACAGGACAAGATTCCTTAATCAAGAAGAAAATTATGCATGGTGATCATGATATGCTTCCATCCCTATTGGCCCGATATATATTTAAACAGTTTCTTTCCCTAACATCCCCACACGTACAACTATCATAATTTCACGACGTCTTAATCTGGGAAAAGGGAGAAAGTGTATGAGAGTAAGTAAAATACAAATTGAAGTAGAATTCATATAATATATCGTTAGACGATAAAAGTTAAAGATAGCCAGGAGATTTCTTTGAAGCTAAAAAGTTGATAAAGATGGGATACATTTAGGTCATCTTAAATTTTAGCTAGGTTATTACAGAAGTTAGAATATGCTGCGTTTCAGTAGACTCATCAACAGCAACATTATTGATCAAGTTTCCCCCCTTCTTTATACATCTAAAATCACCACAAAACTCTCTCTGCTTTCTTTCAGTGACAAGATCTTACTTCATATATACTGGCAGAAGAAGGAGGTAGGGATTTCAAGGGAGATAGGGCCGGTGATGGGATAAGTGAATTGGAGATCCGGCGACGGAAGTGTTTCTGTTAGCATATATATTATCATCAACGAAATTATCAATAATATGTATCTTATTAGAAAAAAAGAAAAAGAAAAAACAAACACGACAGAATCTTTACCTTCAATATCATGGAAATAACTCAAGTACTCTAACTATATATTATGCCACTTAAATTGAGTGACATGTACTAATTGACAATCACATTATAAAATTGATATGATTTATATAAATTAGAAAAATAATATATAATAATAATAATGAAAAGGAAAGTCATAGCAACTTTAATATATAACTGTCTATTAGTAGTTCGATTTAAGTATATGGAGTTTAGAGTGGCGTGTAGTTCTAAAATATGATAGTTATTTCCCTAAAACCATCAATTTCCTTGGAAAAAGAATAAAAAAGAAAATCTCAGTTGATATTAACGTTATTAATAGTGGAAAAGCGTTTGTCAAGCTTTTCTGCTGGTGAAAAGCTTTTCTAAATCATGTCTATTTTCAATTATGTATATATATTCTAATAATTTTAAGAACAAATTAAAGAAATTCCCTATCCATCTAGTTTATGTATACCTAATCGATTTTTCATTTGAAATTCATATTGGGTTGATGCATAATTAAAGAAATGATAAATTTTTTTTTTGGTAAATAATCAATGGTTAGAAATTTTTTTGTTGAAGATGCTAAAGGCCAAAACTAAACCTTCTGATTACAGGTCTTGTGGGGCTTAAGAATTAGCTTATTAAAAAAAAAAAGCTTAAAGCACGAAATGAGCTTTTAATCAGCTCTTAATTATTAGGTTAAAATAAAAACTCCCATGACATATCATATAATCAGTTGACAAAAAATTAATTTAGTTAAGCTTTTCTGGGGAAAAAAATATCGATCTTGCATTATGTTTACTATTGGCGGCGATCTTCATGGACATTGGTGCTCGATTCAATTTTTTGAAAACTTCGATGTTGAAAATATGTTTGCAGTTAAACATGGTAGGTAGTATAGTTGCTTTTGGAGTTCTTCATTGTCTTTATGTGATGGTATATTTTGAATCTCGAATATTGTTCTAGTGCCCTGTCTATTTTTATATTTGAAAAGTATTTTTATAAAATTTAATATTTTTAAATTAATTTTTTAAAATTTTAAATTGTTTTAATATGTTAATGTTAAAATAAATTTTAAAAAAATAAAAAATATATTATTTTAATATTTTTTAAATAATATTTTTAAAATCACTACCACAATACAAAATTAACTCTAAAGTTGCATATGATGATTGATTTAGAACATGTTTGAAATTCTTTGAATTTAATTAAAAGGTTTTAATAAAGAATAATGTTTGGCATCCTTTTAAGTGTTAAAAATTAAATTTCAAATAAAATTTAATCTCTAAAAATATTACATAAATAAATTCGATCAGAAGTCAATTCCTTTGATTTACAATTTCATAAAGAAAAAATTTAATGTTAAAATTAACTTTTTTAAAATACTCATCTCTCAATCTTTATTTTAGAGATCTTTAAAGAAATAAGATAAAGATAATATAGAAAACAAAATGAATTGAATTTTATTTTTACCAAATATGTGAATTCAACTTATTTATCAATTAAATTTAAATCAAATATTATAATTAAATTTAATTACAATACATAATTGATTCCAAACAACCTCTTAAGTACTTTATTTTTAATTTTCATTGTTAAATCATTTCTGAATAATCCATATTCATAAAAAAAACTTTTAGGAGTTTCTATTGACATAACCTCTCAATCTATTGCAATAAGCTTGTTAACTTTTTCCTCTTTAAATGACTAAAATGTCCTCTCTTTTTTTAATCACTAATTTATGAAGAATAATCTAATTTCCAATGAAATTAATTTTACAGTCTTGAAAAATGGTGTCTATCAAACGAACGACATCAAGATGATTTATTAACGGCGTCTTTCATGGAAACCAAAATTCCAGCGACTGTATCCTTCATCATGTCAATCCAAACCTGATCCGGTTAAAATCCAGCTATTAACTTATTAAATCTTTTTTTAAAAAATTATTAAAACTATGATTAAGATGATAAGTGGTGATTTGGGTAATGTAATTTGATTTGATACTAGTTTTAAAATTTAATTTATAATTGAAATTGTAAAGGGATAAGTTTTGATTAGTGCAATATGTTTTTTTAGGAAATAAAAAGACATTTTAGTCTTAAATAACAGTTTAGCCGTTAACATTTGAAATTTCTTATTAAAAGTTCTTAAATTCAAACCATGCCGGGATGGGTTAAAGATTGGAGACAGGTAAAATCTACCTGCCAGCTGGTATAGTCAAAAAGCACGTTGAGACTCTTGAAGGAAAAAGAGTAGGGGGGAAAAGAAAAACAGAGGGAGGGTGACGAAGAATCTATAGTGACGAAGAATCAAATCTTTATCATCTGATTCTCACGGTCGGGAATTAAAGGCTCCACGTCAGCAGCAAATGGTAGGTGTTGCTACCTACAAGAACTACTTTACTACGGCCCTGCAAATCTGGACCAAGGCGGTGGAAAAGAAATATCATTCTCCTCACTTTCTATATTAACAAATTATTATTATTGTTATTAAATCATTAACAAAAACACTAAAGAAGTGATCCTTTTATTTTACATGACCTCCTAGAATATTTGATTTATTAATTTATAATTAGTTCTGATTTGTTTTTTATAGGATTATTCTAATTTTATTATTTATGTTAATAAATAATTTTTTTATTTGCTTTCTCTAAGGTTATTTTAGTCTCATAACCCGAGTCACGATTTAATGGGTTAACTCAGGTTGAATTGAGTTATTTTTTTGTGTCTTATGTTAATAGAATTTCTTTCAATTCCACCTTCAACATTGATTTAATGTTTGTGTGTGTACAAATATATTGCTCATTTATCATAACATCAAATATGTCTAAGAGATTGTTTAGTATTGTGGTAGCTTATGTTTTTCACACCAAACCCCACACATAATTGTATTTTAAACTTTAGTTTTATAAAAGCTAAAATAGCATGTTTTCATTCATGAAGACTTAATTTTTTATTTATTTTATATGCAAAAATTCATCATTTTTAACCATATCTTATAAAATAATCAATTTTTAATAACATATTAATCATAAATAAAACCAATTGGTTTATGACTTTATTTATTGATGCATATTTGTACGTACATGAATTTTGGGTAGTCTATTGTATAGAGGAGATGTTGTTAATTTTTTTTAAAAATAGGAATGTTATTACCTTTTTTTAATGCTTTAATTTGTTTAGATGCTAATGAGAAGGTCATTGATGAGTAATACAGACAGGAGCACTGCTCGTTTTTCTAGCAGTGTTTTTGATGAAATTTATTCCTAGGTGTCGACCATGACCAGGTACTTGAGGCACATACACCCTTTTTTAATGTAGGCTCATCGAGCACGATGCCACCTTACAAAGAGGGTATCCGTTTTGAAAGGGATGTATGTTCTGGGAATTACATTGCTCAAAAGAAGCTCGACCTCTCGATGTAAGTTTGTTTTCCTTTCCTTCACGATTAAAAAATAAACAATACTGGATTATTTTTGAATAACTAATTTCAATGAACGAATATGATTCCAGTTTTACAAATATAAAGACTACTCACACGATTACATCGATGATGAAATCATCAATGAAAATGTCGTTGTTTTAATGAATTCAAGTTTTCAAAAATCCTGAATGAGAACCTGTGATTGACGCATGGTCTGGAACGTTCAAGGTTAGTTTATACGTAAATGTTTTTATTATTACTCTACTTCGGGCAGATTTTGAATTTTAATTAACTAATTATTTCACAAATTTGGCTTGCAAGAAGATTTTGTTTTTCTGGAATAGGGCTGACAACGTTGTTGCTAAGAGGGGTTGAGAGAATCACAACGCAACTAGGTAAAATTTAATTCAAAATGTTATATTTTTTAATTTAAATGTTAATTTTTTTTTTATTATCGTAATCGATAATTTATTTCTACCATATAGATTATGTGATTTCTGGTATGAGAAGCAAAAAAATATGCTAAAAAAAGGTTTTACAGATTAGGGGTTGTGGTTGTTTGGAGGGATTTCATATCCCCGCTCATCTCAGAGGTTATCTAGGAAGCTTATATACAACACGTGATGTCTAAGCATTTTATGCGACGATCGTAGTCCGATGCGGAGAACCAGAACTAGGAGATTCAATATGGTTCAATTACCATGAACACCGATAGATCCATTTCGTTCATTTCACATGCGAAGTGAATGATAAGATTCTTTTTTATACATCTAACTTTTTTAAAAAAAATTGTTGTTTTGTATGAAAATGTTTAACTAATAATAACTTATTTTTGCAAGCTATAATTTTTTGACACAAACCAAGATCAATGAAGCTACTTGTATAAACTCACATGCGAAATGATGACCGTAAAAAAAAAGGGTGTAGTAGCTCGTGGATAGCCGAGCTAAGAAGTTCATGGTAAGTTGGATTTCTAAAATATATTTCTTAAGTTATTTTCCTTTTAAACTAATTGACCAATTGTTTTTCCAAAAAACATATACCACTAGATTGCAGGAGAGATACATGAATGATTCTTTAACCCATCCAAAACATTAAGGCTAAGGATATACGGACTGGTTGTAGTGTATCAACCATTGGTTCCTTGTAATCGGGTTCAAGCTCCTAAACTTCAGCCTTTTAGGCGATTGTACAAGAACAAGTTGAAGCTTAAATGACCCAACTTACTGTTGAGACAGAACAACTTAGTGCTGAGACAACAAAACTTAGGCAATTATACATGGAGTTGTTATCAAACCTCGGTGGTATACATGGTCCGCCTCCTTACCCACCCAGTCTCGACAAAGATCCGCCTCCTCATTCTTCAACTTTTGTTCTGTAGATGAATTGTATTCAAACTAGTGGTTTCTAAATTTTGTAATAAATATTTGGTTTTTTATTTTATTTATTTTTTTCTGTTTTATTTATTTTAATTTTTCTTAAAAAAATATTAAACAAATTACTTACGAATTATCGACGGACTAAGTCCATCGAAAAGTTCTAGAGGGTTCAAAAACATTTATAAAAAATGCCACTAATCATTATAGACAGAATCACTAATGAATTAAATCCCTAAGAGAGTTCTAGAGTGTTTGAAAATATTTACAAGAAATGCCATTGACTATATGTAAATCACCAACGGGTTCATTCCATCGGCAATATAAATTAAATCACTGATAGAAGTATCGACAAAATGAAGTCGATAATGTTTTTTTGTTTGACATGCTTTTTTATCTTTAAATCCATTAGTAATTATACCATCGACAGAAAGACTAACAAAATAAAAATCATTGATGATAAGTTTTCCGATGAACAAGTATCGTTCATGATTCTATCGGTAAATGTTTTCTCAATATAATCCATGTCTAAATACCAATGGAAAAATCCGTCAGTAGTATGCAAAATTCTTGTAGTGATCATTATCAGTGCAACAAAATAATTGAAATATGTTATTAAGATCATTACAAAACATCAATAGTTTTAAGTTAGTATTGATCATATATATAATCAATGCCTTCATAATTATTCATAACAAACGAGTCTTATAATTTAAAATGTTTAGCTAGAAATACACTTATTTTTTAAAAAGGAAAAATTACCATGTTGAATTACTAATTTATAGCTACATCATCAAAACTCTTGTATGTAAATTTGTTAAGCCACATAGATTGAATAATACACATCAATCCTAACTTTGAAACTTTGTAATTTTGAGTCTTCAATTAGCTAGTAGTGTTCTTTTAAATATAATATTTTTCATAGTATTTGTAAGATTAGCATTATAATGTGTAAACTATATTGGTTTTGTGATGAGTCCTAAAATCCAAGACGTTTATGAATAAGACTGATGTGTTGGATAATCCATTAATCTCTTAGTTCAAGCAATCTTATCCATTTTTCCTAGCCAAGGTATCTGGTGTCTTGATATGAAAAGCCTAGGTGGTTGATAGTTGGTGATGCCTGGTACATAAATGTGACTAGTAGTTTGTACTTGCAAAAGGTCTCCTGTAATGAATGTAGGGACTCTCATATGCTTAAGTCAATTACTTTGTAGATAAAAAATACAATGATATTTTAGAGAGATAGACTCTGAAAATATGTATGCTAAAAATATTTAGAATGAAGAGATTGTAAACCTTGAGTATAAAGGATTTATGATGTATTTATAGCTCGTGAGTTTTGTCTTTTTGTGGAGAGAAGGGGTTAAAATGTAATCTCACCCTTATGATATTTTGAGTTATATTTTACTCAAGATAATATATATTGGATTAATATAAAATATCGAGGTACCTGCATGAGGTCTTGGAAAATATTTTCAAGAAAGT
>Ga0325401_1002853_pt1 | contig 15539 bp, 13 predicted proteins | sample PopdelMetagenome_FD_205666 | JGI IMG/M metagenome (GOLD analysis project Ga0325401, IMG submission 205666) | Populus deltoides microbial communities from Bellville, Georgia, United States - Xylem-PdKOR-R2 | ecosystem: Host-associated > Plants > Phyllosphere > Stem > Wood/Secondary xylem | place...
TCACCGAGAGCAGGGCGGTCGCGCCCGCGGACGAGCCGCCGCCGGAGGGGGTGGGCAAAGCGCTGCGCGGCGCGGCGTGGTCGATGACGCTGCCGCTCTTCGTGCTGGGGGGCATCTACTTCGGCGTCTTCACCGCCACCGAGGCGGCGGGGACCGGGACGCTCTGGGCGCTGGTGATCGCGGCGGTGATCTACCGCACCGTCACCTGGCGCGACCTGATGGACGGGGTGCAGGAGGCGACGCGGACGTCGGCGATGCTGCTGATGATCATCGCGGGGGCGGCGGTCTACGGCTACATGCTGACGAAGCTGCGCGTGCCGCAGGAGATGACGGCGCTGGTGACGGAGATGGGGCTGTCCCGGACCGGCTTCCTGATCGCGATGATGGTGCTGCTGTTCCTGCTCGGGCTGGTGCTGGAGAGCTTCTCGATCATCCTGCTGACCATGCCGGCGATCCTGCCGGTGATGGGGGCGCTGGAGATCGACAAGGTCTGGTACGGGGTGCTGCTGACGCTGAGCCTGGAGATGGCCCTCATCTCCCCGCCCGTCGCGATGAACCTCGTGGTCATCAAGGCGATCACCGGGGCGCCGCTGGCGGAGGTGAACCGCTCCATCATCCCCTACATGCTGATGCTGGCCGCCGGGACGGCGCTGATGATCGCCTTCCCGGAGATCGTGCTGTGGCTGCCGCGGCAGGCGGGCTACGCGGGGTAGCCCGCCTCGCCGTCAGGCGGCGCGCGCCACCTCGTCGCCCTTCTGCCAGTTGCAGGGGCAGGGACCGTCGGACTGCAGGGCGTCGAGCACGCGCAGCACCTCCTGCGGGTTCCGCCCGATCGAGAGGTCGTTGACCGAGACGAAGCGGATGATGCCGTCCGGGTCCACGAGGAAGGTGGCGCGCAGGGGCACGCCCTCCTGCTTGTCGATGATGCCGCAGGCCTGGGACAGCTCCCGCCGGATGTCGGAGAGCATGGGGAAGGGCAGCTCGCGCAGGTCGGGGTTGTTCAGGCGCCAGTTCATGTGCGCGAAGTCGCTGTCGATCGAGACGCCGTAGATCGAGGCGTTCCGCTCCGAGAACTCGGCGTAGAGCTTGCCGAAGCCGGTGAACTCGGTGGGGCAGACGAAGGAGAAGTCCTTCGGCCAGAAGAACACGACCGTCCAGCGGCCTGAGTCGTCGGCCTCCGAGAAGGTCGCGAAGGCGGTCTTCGGGTCCAGGCCGCGCGGACCCCCGACGACGCCGGTCAGCTTGAAGGAGGGGAAGCTGTCGCCGACGGTCAGCATGGGCGGTTCTCCGGATGCGGGCGGGTCAGGAGGAGCCGCCAGCCGCATCAACGAACAGCGCCGGCGCGGGATGCCGCTCCACCCCGCCGACATGGGTCGAGAGGACACGGGTGCCCGCGATGGCGGCCGGGTCGCCCTCCAGGATGTCGGTATCGAGCACGGCGAAGTCGGCCAGGAAGCCGGGGACGATGCGGCCCTTCTCGCCCTCCTCCCGCTGGGCCCAGGCGGCGAGGGTGGTGTAGGCGGCCAGGGCCTCCCGCGGGGTGACGGCCTGGCGGGCGTCGAGGTCGGCGCCCGACGTGGTGCGGCGGGTGACCATGGCGGCGAGCGCCGTGAAGGGGTTCACGCGGCAGACCGCGAAGTCGGAGTGGCCGGGGGCGGGGACGCCGGCGTCGATCAGGGCGCGGTGCGGCCACATGTCGACCATCGACCCCTGGCCCCGGTTGGCGACGTAGGCCTCGCCGAGCTCGTCCATGAAGCCGGTGGCGGAGCTGTCGACGAAGCCGCCGCGCTTCAGGCGGGCGAGGATGGCGGGGGTGACGTTGCAGCAGTGCTCGACCCGCATCCGGTGGTCCTCCACCGGGTGGGCGGCCAGCGCGGCCTCCAGCACGTCGAGGGCGAAGTCGATGCCGCGGTCGCCGACGCCCTCGATCATCACCTGGAGGCCGGCCCGGTGGGCGGCGGTGGCGCGGGCGGTCAGGTCGTCATGCTCGTAGAGGAGCATGCCGGTGTTGGGAACGGGCTCGCCGGGCACGGGGGTGCCGACGTAGGGGGTGTGGTAGGCGGCGGTGCGGCCGGAGGTGGAGCAGTCCGGGCACCACTCCACGCCGACGAGGCGGAGGGTGGCGTCGCCGAAGCCGGATTGCAGGCCCGACGCGACGAGCGATTCGACCAGTCCGGGCTCGCGCCCGCTGGCGATGACCCCCATGCGCAGGCGCAGGCGCCCGTCCCGCCGCATCCGCTGATAGGCGCGGATGGCCTTGGAGGGACAGAGCGAGTTGGCGATGGAGGTGACGCCGTGGGAGAGGCAGATGTCCTGCACCTGCTCCATCCCCTCGGCGATGTCCTCCTCCGTCACCTGGGCGTTCAGGGCGTCGAGGAAGACGTGGGCCGCGGTCTCGCGCACGAGGCCGGTGAGGCGGCCGTCGACGCGGTCGTAGCGGCCGAAGGGCGGGTCCGGGGTGTCGCCGCCGATGCCGCAGGCGGCGAGGGCGGCGGAGTTGGCGAGGCCCATGTGGGCGTCGGTGCGGAGGATGAAGAGCGGGCGGCCGCCGCTCGCCTCGTCGAGCTCCGCGAGCGTCGGGTAGCCGCCGCTGGCGCGGTCGTTGAAGCGGTGGCCGGCGAACCAGCGGCCGGGCGGCAGCCCGGCGCAGCGGGCGCGGATCGCGTCCAGCAGCGCGGCGCGGTCGGCGATCAGGTCCGGCGACAGCAGGGTCCAGCCGCGCAGGCGGACGGCGTAAGTGTCGGGGTGGTTGTGGCCGTCCACGATGCCGGGGATGACGCGGCGGCCGCCGGCGTCCAGCGCGCGCGTACCGTGCCCGGCCAGGGCGCGGATCGTCGCGTCGTCGCCGGTCGCGACGAAGCGGCCGGCGTGCACGGCGAAGGCGGTGACGTCCGGGCCGTCCATCGTGGCGACGCGGCCGTTGGTCAGGATGAGGTCGGGACGGGGCATCAGGCGGCGATCCGGTCCACGCGGTCGCGCAGCCGGTACCAGCCGCCGACCAGCGGCAGGAACCAGGGGCGGCCCTTGTAGGTCGGCGCGGTGGGGACGGGGAGGTCGGCGAGGGCGAAGGGCTCGTTCTCCGCCCCCGCGATGCGCAGGCCGGCCCGGTGGCCGAGCCAGCTCGCCATGGCGACGCCCGAGCCCTGGCAACCGGCGGCGTAGTGGATGCCGTCCTGCGTGCCGAGGTGGGGCAGGTAGTCGAAGGTGAAGGCGACGTTCCCCGTCCAGGCGTGGGTGATGCGGGTCCTCGCCAGCTCGGGGAAGACGGCGGTCATGAAGCCGTGCAGCACGGGCGCTGCCTTCTCCGGGGTTGTGGGCCCGAAGGAGGCGCGGCCGCCCCAGAGCACGCGCGAGCCGTCCGGCGCGGGGCGGAAGTAGTTCAGCACGCGCTTCGTGTCGGAGATCATGCGGCGGCCGGGGAAGAGGCGGTCGATCGTCTCCGTCGGCAGCGGCTCGGTCGCGATGATGTAGGAGCCGACGGGGATCATGCGGCGCGCGAGCCAGGGCATGGCGCTGCCGCCATCGGGACCGAGGCTGTAGCCGTTGGTGGTGACGAGCACGGAGTCCGCGCGGAGCTCACCGCGGTTGGTGCGCAGGGTGAAGCCGTCGCCGCCGCGCGCGATCCCCTCGACGCGGGTCGCGTCGACGAGGGCGGCGCCGGCCTTGCGGGCGGCGTCGGCGAGGCCGCGCGCGTACTTGCCGGGATGCAGGCTGCCCGTCGCGTCGGCGAGCATCCCGCCGTGGTAGTGGCTGCTGCCGAGCGCCTCCCGCTGGCGTTCCCGCGGGAGCATCGCGGTCGGCTGGCCGGTGGTGCGCGCGATGAAGGCGGCGCGCGTCTCCAGCGAGCGGTAGTGCGCGGGCGTCCAGGCCGCGGTGAAGCGGCCGCAGCGGACGTAGTCGCAGTCGATCCCCTCCCGCGACAGGAGGTCCTCGAGGAAGGGGAAGGAGGCGGCGGCGTCGCGCATGATGTCGGCGGCGCGGTCCGCGCCGTGCGCCTTGGCCAGGTCGCCGGAGGCGAGCTTCAGCCCGCCCGACACCATGCCGCCGTTGCGCGAGGAGGCGCCCCAGCCGATCCGCTCCGCGTCGATCACGACCGGGCGGTGGCCGAGCCGCGCAAGGGTGAGGGCGGCGGAGAGGCCGGCGTAGCCGCCGCCGACGATCGCGACCTCCGCCCGCTCGGGCAGCGCGGCCGGGCGGCACGGGGGCTCCGCGGCCTCCCACCACCAGGGCGTGGTCCTGAAGCCTTCGGCGAGGATGGGATGGCTCATTGCGTCACGACCCGCGCTGGTATCAATCTTGCTGACTTCGGCAGCCGAGGGCAGGGTCGCGCCGCGCCGGGATTTCGGCAAGGGGCGCGGGACAGGGGAGATCACCTATGTCGCAGAGCTTCCACGAGGATTGCGTCGACCTGGCGCGCCGCGCGATGCGCGAGGGCCGGGTGAGCCGCCGCGCGGCGCTGCGCGCGCTGGGCGCGCTCGGCCTCTCTCCGCTGGCGGGCGCGACGGCCTCCGCGCAGGGCGCGCGGGAGCTGGTGATGGTGAACTGGGGCGGCATCGCCAACGACGGCTTCGGCCGCAACTACGGCGCGCCCTTCGAGGCGGCGAACCCCGGCCTCCGCGTGGTGCAGAACAGCACCGGCCCCTCGGCGGGGCGGATCAAGGGGATGGTCGAGAGCGGCGCCGTGACGTGGGACCTCTGCGACAGTTCCGCCTCCTCCTCCCGCGTGCTGGGCAAGGAGAACCTCGTCAACCGCATCGACTACGGCGTCGTCAGGAAGGAGGACGCGCTGAACGAGGCCTTCGTCCTCGAGTACGGCGCGGCGCCCTACTCCTTCTCCTCCGTGCTCGCCTACGACAGCAGCAAGTTCCCGAACGGCCCGCCGACGAACTGGGCGGATTTCTTCGACCTGCGCCGCTTCCCCGGCACGCGGCTGATGCGGCGCGACGCGCTGGCAGTCCTCGACGCGGCGCAGATGGCGCTCGGCAAGGATCCGGCGCGGCTCTACCCCATCGACGGGCGTGCGGCCCTGGGCAAGCTGCGGGAGATCCGGCGCAACGCGGTGTTCTGGACCAGCGGCTCCGAGAGCGAGCAGTTCCTGCGCACCGGCGAGGCGGTGATGGGCCAGATCTGGCACACCCGCGCCAAGGTGCTGGAGCAGGAGACGAACGGGCGGATCAAGTTCACCTGGAACCAGGGGTTGCTCCAGGCGGGGATCTTCGTCATCCCGCGGAACAACCCGGGCGGCGCCAACGCGCAGCGCCTGCTGGCGAGCATGCTGGCGAACCCGGAGCCGCAGGTGGAGCTGCTGAAGTTCCTCGGCAACGGGCCGACCAACCCGCGCGCGGCGCCTCTGGTGCCGGCGGAGTTCAAGCGCTTCAACCCGACCGATCCCGACAACGCGCGGCAGCAGGTGGTGCTCGACGGCGTGTGGTGGGGCGACAACTACACGGCGCTGAACGCCGACGTGGTCGATCTCATCACGGGCTGATCCATGCTTCTGGTGAAGGCCGAGGGCGACAAGGTTCGCCGGAACTGGTGCGACCTGCTGGGCGAGTTCCGGCCGGAGTTGGTCGCCCATCCCTACGACGCGCCGGGGCTGCGGGCGGAGGAGGTGACCTACGCCCTGGCCTGGGAGCCGGAGCCGGGATGGCTGGCGGGGCTGCCGAACCTGCGGGCGATCTTCTCGCTCGGCGCCGGCGTGGACCACATCACCGCCGACGCCACCTGGCCGCGCCACGTGCCGCTGGTGCGGATGGGCGGGGAGGAGACGGGGCAGCGGATGGGCGAGTACGTCGCCTGGGCCTGCCTGACGCTGCTGCGCCAGGGGCGGGACCACGCGGTGGCGCAGGCGGAGCGGCGCTGGCGATACAAGGTCGGCGAGGATACGGCGCGCGACCTGACGGTCGGGATCATGGGGATGGGATCGCTCGGTGCCGCGGCGGCGCCGATGCTGCGCGGGCTGGGCTACCGCGTCGCCGGCTGGTCGCGCTCGCGCAAGGCGGTGGATGGGGTGGAGAGCTTCGCTGGGGAGGGGGAGCTGGACGCCTTCCTCGCACGGACCGACGTGCTCGTCTGCCTGCTGCCCTCCACGCCGGAGACGCGCGGGATCGTGGACGCCGCGCTGCTGGCGCGGCTGCGGCCGGGGGCGGGGATCGTGAACGCGGCGCGCGGGATGCACGTGGTGGTGCCGGACCTGCTGGCGGCGCTCGATTCCGGGTATCTCTCCGGCGCGGTGCTCGACGTCTTCGATCCGGAACCGCTGCCGGCGGGGAGCCCGCTCTGGTCGCACCCCAAGGTCACCGTCACGCCCCACGTCGCGAGCGTGGCGCGGCGGCGGGAGCGGGCGCGCTACGTGGCCGACGCCATCGCCGCCTTCGAGGCGGGCGGCGCGCTGCCGAACCTCTACGATCCCGAACGGGGCTACTGACATGCCGCTTCCCCCGCCGCCCATCCGGCCCGATCCGGGCCACGTGTCCACCGAGGCCGAGCTGCGCCGCGATCTCGCCGCGGCCTACCGGCTGATCGCGCATCTCGGGATGACCGACCTCGTCTTCACGCACCTGTCCGTGCGCGTGCCGGGGCCGGGGCACCGCTTCCTGGTCAATCCCTACGGGCTGCTGTTCGAGGAGATCACGGCCTCCTCCCTCGTCCTCGTGGACGCGGAGGGGGAGCCGGCGCAGGCGACGAGCTGGCCGGTGAACCCGGCGGGGTTCGTCATCCACTCCGCGCTGCACCTCGGGGCGCCGGACGCGGCCTGCGTCATGCACACCCACACCATCGCCGGCATGGCGGTGGCGGCGCAGGCGGGCGGGTTGCTGCCGCTGAACCAGATCAGCACCGAGTTCCACGAGCGCGTGGCGCTGCACGACTACGAGGGGATCGCCGCGGACGACAACCTGTCCGAGCGCGAGCGGCTGGTGCGGGACATGGGCGACCATCGCTGCATGATCCTGCGCCACCACGGGCTGCTGACCACGGGGCGTACCGTCGCGGAGGCCTTCTACTGGATGTACTACCTGGAGCAGGCCTGCCGCATCCAGATCGCTGCGCAGTCGAGCGGCGTGCCCCTGGTGATCCCGCCCGACGAGGTGGTGCGCCGCGCGCGCGACCAGTTCGCGCCCAGCCCGACCAAGGGCTGGCTGCCCTGGCAGGCCCTGCGACGGAAGATGGACCGCGAGCAGCCGGATTACGCCTCGTGAGCGTACCGGCCGGGCACGCACTGTCGCTGCGCGGCGTCTCCCGCCGCTACGGCGACTTCGTGGCGGTGCGCGACGCGTCGCTGGAGGTGGGGAGCGGGCGCTTCCTGACGCTGCTCGGGCCGTCGGGCTCGGGCAAGACGACGATCCTGATGATGATCGCGGGCTTCGTGGAGCCGAGCGCGGGCACGGTGCTGCTGGACGGCCGCGACATCACCGCCCTGCCGCCGGAGCGGCGCGACTTCGGCATGGTGTTCCAGGGCTACGCCCTGTTCCCGCACATGACGGTGGCCGAGAACGTCGCCTTCCCCCTCCGCGTGCGCCGGATGGGTCGGGCGGAGCGGGAGGCGAAGGTCCGGGCGGCGCTCGACCTCGTGCAACTGGATCGCTTCGCGGAGCGGCGGCCGGCGCAGCTCTCGGGCGGGCAGCAGCAGCGGGTGGCGCTGGCCCGCGCCCTGGTCTTCGACCCGGCGCTGCTGCTGCTGGACGAGCCGCTCTCGGCGCTCGACAAGAAGCTGCGCGCCGAGCTGCAGGACGAGCTGAAGGCGCTGCACCGGCGGGTGGGGCGTACCTTCATCAACGTCACCCACGACCAGGAGGAGGCGCTGAGCCTCTCCGACGAGATCGCCATCCTCGACCACGGGCGGCTGGTGCAGGTGGGCTCGCCGCAGGACCTGTACGAGCGCCCGGCGACGCGTTTCGTGGCGGACTTCCTCGGCAAGTCCAACTTCATCGAGGGCGAGGCGGAGCGCGACGCGGGCGGGATCGTGCTGCGGCGCGGCGGAGCGCGGGTGCTGGGCCGCGGCGATTCGGCGGGGCGCGCCCTGCTCTCGCTCCGCCCGGAGAAGATCGCCATCCTGCCGGAGGGGGCCAGCGAGGACAACGTGGCGGAGGGTCGCATCGCCGCCTGGTCCTATCTCGGCACCGGCTACGCGGTGACGGTGGCGACGCCCGAGCTCGGCGACATCCGGGTCCACCTGCCGGCCTGGCGCAGCCCCGTGGCGCCGGCGGAGGGGATGCCGGTGCGGCTGGGCTGGTCGCGCGACGCGGCGGTGGCCGTGGCGGAGGACCCCGCTTGACCCCGCGGGGGCGGCACGCGGCGGGCTGGTGGGCGCTCATCCTGCCGGCCTTCCTGCTGATGACGGCCTTCTACGTCGCCCCCATCGCGCAGGTCTTGGCGATCAGCTTCACGGAGCCGCAGCCCGGGTTCGGGAACTACGAGCGCCTGCTGACGAGCGAGGGCGTGCAGCGGGTGATCGGCACGACGCTGCGGATCGGCCTCATCACCACCGCGCTCGCGCTGCTGCTGGGTTACGCGCTGGCATACCGCATCGCGCTGTCCGGGCCGCGGACGCAGCGTTGGTGGCTGCTGGCGGTGCTGGTGCCGCTGTGGATCTCCGTGCTGGTACGCGCCTTCGCCTGGGTCACGCTGCTGCGGCGGCAGGGGCTGGTGAACCAGGGGCTGATGGCCGCCGGCGCGATCGAGGAGCCGCTGGCGCTCGTCTGGAACGAGCTCGGCATCGTCATCGGCATGGTGCACTACATGGTGCCCTACGCGGTGCTGCCGATGCTGTCGGCGATGCGGGAGATCGATCCGCGCGTGATGGCCGCGGCCCGCGGCCTGGGGGCCGGGCGGGTGGGCGCGTTCCTGCGGGTCTTCCTGCCGCTGTCGATGCCCGGCGTCATCGCGGCGGCGGTCCTGGTCTTCATCTTCTCCCTCGGCTTCTACATCACGCCGGCCATCCTCGGCGGCGGCAAGACGCTGATGGCCGCGGAGTGGATCAAGCTGCAGATCCTCGACCTCATCCGCTGGGGGCTGGGGGCGATGATGGCGACCGTGCTGGTGGTGGCGATCCTGGCAACGCTCGCGGTGTTCTCCCGCGTCGTGAACCTCAGGCGGATCTTCGGCGCATGACGGGGATGCACCGGGCCGGCTGGCTCAACGGCGGGATCGCCTGGGCGACGGTGATCTACCTCATCCTGCCGATCACGATCATCCTGCCGGTCTCGCTCACCGACCAGCGCTTCCTGTCGCTGCCCTACGAGACGCTGTCGGGCCAGCACTACGTGCGGTTGTTCACGACGCCGGCCTGGACGAACGCCATCCTGCAATCGGCGCTCATCGCCACGGCCTCGACCCTCGTGGCGGTGGTGCTGGGGACGCTCTGCGCGATCGGGTGCTGGCGGCTGTCGCGGCGGAGCACGGAGCTGGTGCGGGCGCTGATGCTGCTGCCGATCATCATCCCGAGCATCGCCTACGCGATCGGCCTCTACCGCTACTTCGCGCGGCTGGGGCTGCTGGACAGCATCCTCGGCGTCGTCATCGCCCACGGGGTCACGGGAATCCCCTACGTCGTCATCACCGTCTCCACCGCGCTGGCCGCCTTCGATCCGCGGCTGGAGAGCGCGGCGCGGGGGATGGGGGCGTCGCTGCCGCAGACCCTGCGCTGGGTGATCCTGCCGCGCATCGTGCCGGGGATCGTCTCGGGGGCGATCTTCGCCTTCATCCACTCCTGGGACGAGCTGGTGATCGTGCTGTTCATCGCCTCCCGCCAGGTCTTCACCCTGCCGCGCAAGATCTGGGACGGGATCAACGAGAACCTCGACCCGGCCATGGCGGCGGTCGCCGTGCTGTTGGTGGGGATGACGGTGCTGCTGCTGCTCCTGGACCTGGCGCTGCGGCGGAGGCGGCAGGAGTAGGGCCATGACCGAGAAGCACCCCGTCACCGGCCGCCGGGGCGTCGTCGTCACGAACCACCCGCTGGCCTCCGCCGCGGGGGCGGAGATGCTGCTGGCGGGCGGCAACGCGACCGACGCGGCGATCGCCGCCCTCTTCGCGCTGACGGTGGTGGAGCCGATGATGGTCGGCCTCCTCGGCGGCGGGGTCGCGCATCTCCGCCTGCCGGACGGGCGGCACGTGGTGGTGGACGGGCTGTCCACCGCGCCGGCCGCGGCACGGCCGGACATGTACCGCACCGTCTCCGATACCCTGCCCGACTACCAGGAGACGGAGGGGCGGGCGAACCACCTCGGGCCGCTGGCGATGGCGGTGCCCGGCGCGCTGCGGGCCTGGTGCCACACGCTGTCCGCCTACGGCACGCTGCCGCTCGGCGACGTGGTGGAGCCCGCGATCCGGCTCGCCTCCCGGGGCTGGCGGGCGACGCCCTACCTGGCGGACTGCGTGTCGGACCACGCGGCGGAGCTGGCCGGCGACCCGGGCCTCGCCGTCACCTACCTGCCGGGCGGCGCGCCGCTCCGCGCCGGGCATCGCGTGGTGCGCGGCGACTACGCGGAGGCGCTGCGGCTGATCGCGCGGGACGGCGCGGACGCGCTGCACGACGGGCCGCTCGGCGGCGCCCTGGCCGACCACATGGCGCGCGCCGGCGGGCTGATCACGCGGGACGACCTGCGCGCCGCCGCGCCCGTCGAGCGGGAGGCGATCCGCGCCCTCTACCGCGGGCACGAGGTGGTGGCGCCGCCGCCGCCCTCCTCGGCGGGCGTGCACGTGGCGCAGATGCTGAACGTGCTGGAGGGCTTCGACCTTCGGGCGATCGGCGCGGGGACGCCGGACGGGGTGCACCTGCTCGCCGAGGTGCTGAAGATGGCCTTCGCCGACCGCGCCGTGGCGACCGCCGACCCGGCCTTCGTGGACGTGCCGGTGGCGCGCCTGACGTCGAAGGGCTACGCGGCCGCGCGCCGGGCCGAGATCGACATGGCGCGGGCGCGGGACTGGTCGCCGGGGCCGGGGCTGCTGGAATCCGCCAACACCACCCACGTCACGGTCGCGGACGGGGAGGGCGGGATCGTCGCGACGACGCAGACGATCAACTCGCTCTTCGGGGCGCGCTTCACCGTGCCGGGCACGGGGATGGTCGCCAACAACTACATGTACAACTTCGATCCGCATCCCGGGAAAGCCCTGTCGGTGGCGCCGGGCAAGCGGGTCTTCACCTCCATGGCGCCGACGGTGGTGCTGCGGGACGGGCGGCCGGTGGCGGCGCTCGGCCTGCCGGGGGGCCTTCGCATCTTCGGCTCGGCCATGCAGGCGGTGATCAACCTCGTCGACCACGGCATGTCGCTCCAGGAGGCGGTGGAGGCGCCGCGCGTCTGGACCCAGGGCGACGTGCTGGAGCTGGAGCCGGGGGTGAGCGCGGCGACCGAGGCGGCGCTCGTCGCGCGCGGCCACCGGGTCCAGCGGGTCCGGACGGTGGGCGGCGGCATGGGCGCGATCGCCTTCGCGGCGGACGGCACGATGACCGGCGCCGCCTGCTGGCGGGCGGACGGCACGCCGGTGGCGATCGGCGGCGGGCTGGCGCGGCCGGGCGTGCGCTTCGCGCCGGACGCGCGGGGGGATGCGGCGCCCGACTGACCTCTCAGACGAGGCCGGCCGCGCGGGCGAAGATCTGAGCCCCGAGGATGAGCAGCCCGAGGAAGAACCAGCGCCGGAAGGTCTCCGGCAGGATCATCCGCCGGACGCGGTTGCCGATCGACATCCCGATCAGCGCGGGGAGAAGGCAGATCGCGGAGGTCCACGCCATCTCCGCGCCGAAGGCGCCCGCGCTGCCGAGGCTGACCGCCAGCGCCGCCGTCGAGACGGTGAAGGAGATGCCGAGGCACTGCACCAGCTCGTCCCGCGTCAGGCCGAGCGCCCCCATGAAGGGCACCGCCGGGATGACGAAGACGCCCGTCGCCGCCGTCATGACGCCGGAGCCGAGCCCGGCCAGAGCGCCGATCCAGCGCTCGTGCCGGGGCGGCACGACGGGCAGCTTCCACGGCATCAGCCCGACCACCGCGTAGGCCATCAGCGCGACGCCGAGGGCGGCGAGCGTCGCCCGCGTGTTCGGCCCCGCGAGCATCCCGCTCGCGGCCCAGGTGCCGACGAGGACGCCGGCCAGCATCGGCGAGAGGCGGCGCACCAGTGGCCACAGCGCCGGCCCGGTCGCCATCTGCCAGATGTTGGTGATGATCGAGGGCACGATGAGGAGGGCGGCCGCCTGCGCCGGCGAGATGAGCGAGCCGAGCAGGCCCATGGCGACGGCCGGTAGCCCGAGGCCGATCACGCCCTTCACGAAGCCCGCGAGCCCGAACACGGCGGCGGCGAGGGCGATCAGCCCAGCGGTCATGGCATCCCGTCCCCCGGTGCCGCGGCACCCCGCGCCGTCCGCCCGCCGCGGCGCTTCGGCAGGGCCGTAGCACGGCGGGGACGCCGCGGGTAATCCTGGCCCGCCCGGTCAGGCCTCGTCGGAGGCGATCTCGGCGGCGCGGTAGCCCTGGGCGTAGAGAAGGGCGCGCAGGTCGGAGACGTCCACCCGCGCCCGGGCCGCGCCCGCGACGATCGGCTTGGCGCGGAAGGCAACCCCCAGCCCGGCCGCGCCGATCATCGCGAGGTCGTTCGCGCCGTCCCCGACCGCGAGCGTCGCGGCCAGGGGGAGGCCCCTCTCCGCCGCGAGGGCCGTCAGCGCGGCGAGCTTGGAGTCGCGGTCGAAGACGGGCTCGGCCACCTCGCCGGTCAGGGCGCGCCCGTCGTCCAGCAGCACGTTGGCGTGGTGGCTCCCGAAACCGCACAGGGCCGCCACCCGCCCGGTGAAGAAGGTGAAGCCGCCGGACGCGATGGCGCAGTGCGCGCCCGCCCCCGACATGGTCCGCACCAGGGCCCGCGCCCCGGGCATGAGGTGCGTCCCGCGCCAGGTGGCCTCCAGCGCGTCGAGCGACAGGCCGCGCAGCATCGCCACGCGCTCCCGCAGGGCGGCGCCGAAGTCGAGTTCCCCGTTCATGCTGCGCCGGGTGATCTCCGCGACCCTGTCCTTCAGCCCGGCATACGCCGCGAGTTCGTCCAGCGTCTCGGAGGTGACGACCGTGCTGTCCATGTCGGCGATCAGCAGCGCCTTGCGCCGTCCCTCCGCCGGCCCGGCGATCGCGTCCGCCCGGTCCCCCCCCAGGGCGGCGCGGGCGGCGGCGGTGGCCTGGTCCGGGTCGAGACGGGAGAGGGGAAGATCCACCGCCTCGCCCTCCGCCAGCCAGTCGGACGCGCCGACATCCGCGCCGAGCGCCGAGAGCGCGCCCCGGACCCGGGCGACGGCGGCGACGGGCAGCCTGCCCGGGGGTGCGACGAGGGTGAGGACGTGCGACATCGGCGCGTCTCATGCCCCCGGAACCCCGATGGAGCAAATCCCCGCCGCCCTCCTGATCGCCGGCCCCACCGCGAGCGGCAAGTCCGCCCTCGCGCTCGCCCTGGCGCGGCGGCTGGGCGGGGTGGTGATCAACGCGGACTCGATGCAGGTCTACCGGGAACTGCGCGTGCTGACCGCCCGCCCGACGCCGGAGGACGAGGCGGCCGCGCCGCACGACCTCTACGGCGTCCACCCGGCGTCGACGGCGGCCTCCGTCGCGTGGTGGCGGGGGGCGGCGCTGGCCGCGATGGCGCGCGCGCGGGGTGCGGGGCGGGTGCCGATTCTCTGCGGTGGCACGGGCCTCTATTTCCGCGCCCTGACCCACGGCCTGTCCGAACTGCCCCCCGTGCCCCCCGAGGCGCGCGAGGAGGCGCGCCGGATCCTGGCGGGGGAGGGGGCGCCGGCCCTGCACGCGCGGCTGGCGGCGGTGGACCCGCGCGGCGCGGCGCGGCTGCGGCCGTCCGACTCCCAGCGCGTCGCCCGCGCCTACGAGGTGTGGCTCGCGACCGGGCGCGGGTTGGCCGAGCTGCAGGAGACGATGCCCGCCACGGGCCCGGCGCCCTTCGCCTTCCGCGCCGTCCGCCTCGACCCGCCGCGCGAGGCGCTGCGCGCCGCCATCGCCGCGCGGTGGGGGGCGATGCTGCGGGGCGGGGCGATGGAGGAGGTGCGGGCGCTGCGCGCGCTCGGGCTCGACCCGTCGCTGCCGGCGATGCGCGCGCACGGCGTGCCGGAACTGTCCGAAGTCCTGTCGGGCCGGCTGGATACCGACGAGGCCGGGCTTCGCGCGTGCCTGGCGATCGGCCGCTACACGAAGCGGCAGGCGACCTGGTTTCGGCACCACGCACTGGCTGCCCCGTCCGCGACACATATCATCGATGCGCGTATCGAGGATGTGACGCAACTTTCGGAAAGTCTGATAGCCGAAATCTTGGCAAAGATGAATATGGCCGGTTGACGGCATCCGGAGCGCCCACTACACCACCGGCCCGCGCCATCCCCGAGGAGAACGCCGATGTCCGCCACCACCCTGCCCGCGCCGACCGACCAGGCGACCCTCACCGGCGCCGAGATCGTCCTTCGCGCGCTGAAGGACCAGGGCGTCGAGGTCATCTTCGGCTATCCCGGCGGCGCCGTGCTGCCGATCTACGACGCGCTGTTCCAGCAGAACGCCATCCGCCACATCCTGGTCCGTCACGAGCAGGCGGCCGTCCACGCGGCCGAGGGATACGCCCGCTCCACCGGCAAGGTGGGCTGCGTGCTCGTCACCTCCGGCCCCGGCGCGACGAACGCGGTGACGGGGCTGGTGGACGCGCTGATGGACAGCATCCCGGTGGTCTGCCTGACGGGGCAGGTGCCGACGCACCTGATCGGCAACGACGCCTTCCAGGAGGCGGATACGACCGGCATCACCCGCCCGGCGACGAAGCACAATTACCTGGTGAAGCGGATCGGCGACCTCGCGCGCACGGTGCACGACGCCTTCTACGTGGCGCGCTCCGGCCGTCCCGGCCCGGTGGTGGTCGACCTGCCGAAGGACATCCTGCTCGCCAAGGGCGATTACGAGGAGGCCCCGCGCGAGGAGCACCGGTCCTATCGCCCGCAGTCGCGGCCGGATGCCGGGCAGATCCGCGAGGCGGTGGCGCTGCTGAAGGCGGCGCGGCGGCCGATCGTCTACGCCGGCGGCGGCGTGATCAACGCCGGGCCGGAGGCGAGCGAGCTGCTGACCCGCTTCGTGCGGATGGCGAACATGCCCTGCACGAATACGCTGATGGGCCTCGGCGTCTTCCCGGCCAGCGACCCGCGCTTCGTCGGGATGCTCGGGATGCACGGCACGCTCGAGGCCAACCTCGCCATGCACGGCTGCGACGTGATGCTGAACATCGGCGCCCGCTTCGACGACCGGGTGACGGGGCGGCTGAACGCCTTCTCCCCGGATTCCAGGAAGATCCACGCCGACATCGATCCCTCTAACATCAACAAGAACGTCAAGGTGGACGTGCCGATCGTCGGCGACGCGCGGCACGTGCTGGCCGCCCTGATCGAGGCCTGGGAGGCGGACGACGCGCGGCAGGACGGCGAGGCGATCGCCGCCTGGTGGCGCGAGATCGACGGCTGGCGCGCGCGGGACTGCCTGCGCTACGAGCAGACCGGCTCGATCATCAAGCCGCAACAC
>Ga0325401_1002855_pt1 | contig 15536 bp, 7 predicted proteins | sample PopdelMetagenome_FD_205666 | JGI IMG/M metagenome (GOLD analysis project Ga0325401, IMG submission 205666) | Populus deltoides microbial communities from Bellville, Georgia, United States - Xylem-PdKOR-R2 | ecosystem: Host-associated > Plants > Phyllosphere > Stem > Wood/Secondary xylem | place...
ATGGTAATATAAAGTTGTTTAAGCGTTACTTTCAAATTTTGTTTTATAAAATTTTAAAATAAAAAATATTATTTTAAAATAAAAAATACTTTAAATATTAAAAATCCAACAATCAATCAACATCATCTTCTAGGTATTAAAATTGCGGCCAAGAAGTTGAGGTCATTCATTGTTTAATAGTTTCTTGCCGTCTTGATTGGAGGATTTTGCGTGCTGTGTCAACGCGTAGGAAAAGGTAGGTGCATTTTGTCTTCCACCGAAATAAATAAATAAAATAGGACACCCAGTTATATAGTTCAATTAACATCAAGATTTCTATCCTTTAAAAAAATATCTGAGATCAGACATCTTTGTCGATAACAAATAAAAAGGATGAGATGATACACGCGTGATGTTACAGGTATATAAAATAAATATATTTAATAGTGTTATAATTATAAATTAATATTATATAAGTAATAAAAAGGTATGATAGAGTTAATATTTCATGACGAAAAAAAAATTGTGTTGGTGATCAAAACTTGTAGACTGAACAAAATGATTTGTAGCAATTCACAATGTTTTGGGAGAAAAAAAAAAGATAGAGTGCTTTCGCCATATGATTTAGTTTTTCTGTTAATAAAAAGCAAAAAAAATTACAAAACTAAATTTTCTACCAACTTAATATTAAAAAAAAACCAACAAAGATAATTTTGGAAGGAAAAAAACCTATGAGGATAAATGTTGTAGCAATTGACAATGTTTTATGAGGAAAACTACAGTGCTTTCCCAAATAAAATAAAATAAAAAACCATTTAGAGAAATATTGTAACAATCCATAGTGCTTTGTGAGAAAAACTACAACGCTTTTCCTATATGATTTAGCTTTATTGTAATTATAATTCTTAACCAACTTAATATTAAAAAAAATAGACAAAGATAATTTTGGAAAAAAATAATAAAAAAATCATATGGGAAAACACTGTAATAATTCACAGTGTTTTAAAGAAAAAAAAATTATAAAGCTAAATTCTTAATCAGCTCAATGTTAAAAAAATCAAATCGACAGAGATAATTTTAGGGAAAAAATATTAAAAAACATAAAAAAGAGAAAAAAAATCATGTTGGAAACACTGTAGCAATTCATAGTGTGTTGTGATGAAAGCTACAGTGCTTCCCCACATGATTTAACCTTATTTGTAATGACTTGTAATTGTAATTTTCAACAATGTTTTGTGATGAAAGCTACAGTGTTTTCCCCACATGATAAAGTTTTATTACAAAGTTCAATTCTAACCAACTTAATATTAAAAAAAATAAAATCGACGAAGATAATTTTGGAAAAAAATTTTATAAAAAAAGAAAACACAAAAGAAACTAAAAAAAACCATGTGAGGAAAAACTGTATCAATCCATAGTATTTTGCGAGGAAAAACTTGTATTTACTTGTAATTGCAATTCTTAACCAGCTTAATATTTAAAAAATAAAATTGACAAAGATAATTTTAGGGAAAAATATAACAAAACAGAAAAAAAACACATGAGAAAAAACACTATAGCAACCCATAGTAATTTGCGAGGAAAGTTACAGTGCTTTCCTCACATATTGTAACTGTAATTTTTAACCAGCTCAATATTAAAAAATAAAATAAAAAAAGATAATTTCGGAGAAAATCATAAAAAAACAAAAACAAAAAAAAACCATGCAAAGAAACACTGTAGCAATCAACAATGTTTTAAAGAAAAAAATTACAAAACTAAATTCTCAATCAACTCAATATAAAAAATAATCGACAAATATAATTTTGAAAAATAAAAAAATAAAATAGAAAAACTATGTGGGAAAACACCGTAGCAATTCACAATATTTTAAAGGAAAAAAATTACAAAGCAAAATTTTTAACCAACTCAATATTTAAAAAGTAAAATCACCAAATATATTTAAAAAAATAAATGAAAAGAAGAAGAAAAAAAACAAAGTTGGAAAAAAAATGCAAAAAAAAAGAAAAGAAAAAAAAGAAATAATCCATAGTGATTTAGGTGTGGAGGAATAGTGTGGAGCCATTTAGATATTTTTAATTAATAAACAGAGAGAGAAAACCTTTGATCTGGGTTAAAATTATACAAATATAGAGTGAAATGTATTTTAATTTAAAAATTATTTCTAATAAATTCTTGTATTTATTGTGTTGTTCAAAAAATTATTTTCAGCTCTCCAATAACTAATTGAAAAATATTATAATGTCGGTGCTGGACGAGGACATCTTTTTGAGATTGTTTGTTTTGATTTTTTAAAAATATTTTTGAAAAAAATAAAAATTTTAATTTTTTTCTTTGCTTCAAATTAATATTTTTTTTATATTTTCATATCGTTTTGATGTGCTGATGTCAAAAATAATTTTTTTAAAAAATTTATTTTAACGTATTTTCAAGTAAAAAACACTTTGAAAAGCTACCGATACCATATTCCCAAATACGCTCTTTATCTCCTCTCCAAGTTTTTTTTGAAGTGCTCACTCACATTAGAAGTTGTATTTGATGAAATGTTTTAAATTAATTAATTTTGTTCAAATGCATAAAACTCCCTTTCAAATAAAACCATGTTTGAGGTGGCTTGTTGCAATCGAGTCAACTAGATAGGTTTAAAAATAACTTGAATAATCAATAAAAATATAGTTTAATTTAAAAAAAATTCAAAACGACATCTAAGTTATGAAGGATCAAATTGAAAAGCAATTTAAATAAATAAAGAAGATAAGAAAAATAATCTTAGTCAATTTGAGTTAGCTTACTAAATTTACAATTTAAGTTATGAAATTAGAATAACTCTATAAATTAGTTTGAAGGATGAAATTAAAAAAAAATTAAACTAATGAAGAATAAAATTAAAAAAAAAGATTTTTGTTAATTATGAATTAATAATATACCCTACTATGTAGATTAAAATAATGATACATATGTCATGCAACCGAACAAATGGCATTTATTTTGATCTCCAATAATTCAAAATTGGCGGCATAAGTGAAGAAGATTAATTAGCGAGGACAAGTAGCGCAGTACACGTGCTCACCCTTATTGTATATGATAAAGTATCTGGTAATATTATACGTAATTAATATAATTGATGACACGTAATTAAGTTAATATTATAATTGCGTATCAGATAATTTTATTGAGCGAAGCACGGCCGAGTTCTGTGATAAGATTGAAGAATTAACGCGCACATAAACTAAGAAAATCCAAACTATAAACTACGACCGGCGCCTAAAGTTAGAATTTTTGGTGGGTAAATTGAATTCCATCATGCATGCATGGGTAATAAATACTAACTTATTGGCGAAGAAAGCTCACAAAATTCACCATTACGGTCATTACCCGTTCAATAAGATAATAGCACCGCCCCACTTATACCACAAGTACAAAACCACAAGCACGTTTGTTTTTTTAAAAAATTAAATTATTTTTTAGGAGGTTTAATGTGTTGACTTTAAAAATAAATTTAAAAAAATAAAAAAATATTATTTTAATATATTTTAAAAAATACTTTAAAAAATAATAATCCAGTTATTAAATTATTCAAAATGAAAAGATATCACCTCCCCACTGATTTAGTCGGTGTTTAGAAACACGGAGAATCTGTGTTTCTAAAAAAATTATAATTACATTCTTGACATTAATATTACAGAAAAAACCAATTGCAGGTAAGAAACCGTAAAAATAATATCTATAACAAGGAAAGTGTATTTAGAAGTATAGACTACAGTAGTGTATTAAAATAATATATATATATATATAATTTATTTTTGATATTATTATGTTAAAAATATATGAAAATAATCTAGAAATATAAAAAAGGTTTTTTTAAATTTAAATTTTTACCTCATTTATGACGCAATTACGAACGGGGCGAAATCCAAACCATTCATTCACCGCCTTGAGGTACTTTTGATTTGGACATTTAAGAGCCGCGGCAAACAGTGTATAATAAACGAAAAGAAGAAAAAAAAGAAGTGCTCTCCCTGTTTCCCATTCTATTATAATTTATTTATTTGATTTAGTTTTAGTTTCCATGTTAAAATCAAGTAAAATGATTCACCGTTATCTGCTTCGCTAGTTCTCTGTCTAGCTTGTAGTTTCCTCTATTACACTCGACATAAACCCTATCTACCTACCTATCTGCCCCGTCTTGTTTCTTTTTACCTGCCTTTCCATTTCCTTCATCAGGTTAGTACTTTGTCTTGTCTTGTGATTTGATTTGATTTGATTTGACTTGATGTTTGATGATTTTCTGTGATTTCTGGTTTTGTTTTAAATTAAATCATGCTATATTATGCTCGAATCTTGTTATTGGTGTCGGCTAAAATAGACACAAATTAATTAAAAGATTTGTGTTTGCATTAAACTGGTAATGATGATCTTTAATTATGGAAATGATTTTGAGTTATTTGCAAAGATGGATGGATATTTTGGTGCTGTTTATACTTGAATTCTGATGGGTCGAGGTTGATGTAACCATTCGGGTTTTGAGCAGGGGGAGGAGATTGGTTTGGTAAGAAAGATGGTTATTTACGAGCAAGAGTCGGATGTTATTCAATGGGGTCTTCGTCTTCTTGATGGGGACCCGCCCTTTTATTCTGGGTACTATGGTGAAGCAATAGTACAGAGTGATGATGGATACCATGGACATTATGTGAGGGATCATTATGATATTACGGACTGTAGCCATGTAGAGAATGATGAGATGATTGCACGCACGTTGCAAGAAGAGTTTTCGCAGCTTGCAGTTACTGAAGAAAATGGGTATTCACATGGTGGAGAAGAGCTTTCAGTTACTGAAGAAAATGTGTATTCACATGGTGGAGAAGAGCATTTGCAGACTTCTGTTGATGAGCATGATTGGCATTGTAAGTCTAATGCCTTCCTTCCCCCTCACTCTCCTCTACCGATGAGGAACTACTGTTCAGGTTTATGGTTAAGATTATCCTTTTGTTTTGTTTCATTTTTGTGGGAGGAAATTTCTTATGTTGGTTTCACTTGATGTTTTTAATGCGCAGACAATGAGTGTAGTCATGAAGAATCAGATGATGCTGTACCCTCTAGTTCATGCTCAAGTCCTGCTAATGGAGAAGAGTATTCCTATTCACCAGAGTTTGCTGATGAAGATGGCCTGGATGATGAAGTAGGCAAGAGGTTGAATCAGTTGATTCCAATCCGTGTAAGTTTGGCCGCTTTAGATCATCATTGTGGTCGTTTATTTCTTTTGGTTGAGGAAATTGAGAGACTTTGGTCATGTGTGACTTCCCCTAGGAATCAGGAATAGCATTTCAAATAAAATTTATGTTTAACTTTATTTAAATAATTTTACTTGTCGAGTTTTTATACTACCAAATGACAAATAAAAGAAGTAAAATTTTCCACTAAATATAGAATATCTCATTTCTTGTATAATCTTAATCCCTATTATTGGCAAATCGAACTGCATTTCGCAAGGAATAGGACATGATACTAATTTTTATTTCCAATCCCAAGCGACTCGAACATAATCATCACATAGTCATTTATAGCCTTTCCTCTCACTTTTATTGCAGTTTTTTTTTTCTTTTTCTTTTTCACCAATTACTATCTTTAATATCTAGGTGATTGCATTAAAGTAGCTAGTGCTTAGTTAATCCGGGAAAAGTATCCAAGGTATTCTGAGCCATGAATTTAAGTACAGATGGCACACAGAGTCAGGGTGGTCTTTTTTTCCGCTCCTGGAGTTTCACTTCTCTAATGGCACTGCATCTATAATTCTATGAATGCTTTTTGACTGGGATTTTGAAACTTACATTTCCAAGTTCAGGATAATTGAGTGTTTTACCAGTTCAATGTTTCCATCACTGAGCCAGACAAAATAGTGTATGCTTTATGAACAATTATTGGATAAACTGTCGTATTATGGCTAAAGACTGTCAACGTGATCTGTGGTTCTTTATTGTGAAAAGACAATCAACGCAATCCATGATTCTTTATTGTGAGAGAACATTTGCATGTGTTCAAACACTTTTAAGCGTGGTGTAATGTTAGTTTTTTCTTGTGCAACTTATATGGTATATGATTAAGTTCAGTGTAATGTGCATCATAGCATTTACATGTTAACATCAATTGGTGCTCATTTGCATCACACGATCTTGTGGTTTTGCATCATTTGATACTTCCTGTTGAAAATCTTTATAAATTGTTGTTTTCTTGTACAACTAGCTTGGTGAAAATACTGTGCTTGTGTTCTTTTATACATGCTTGCAAGGGCATATCATTTCCCCTATTGTTGGTTTTGCTTATCACCTGCCAAAATTTCTTTCATGCTTCGCAGCATGTTCCAAGAATTAATGGAGAAATACCTTCAATTGATGAAGCAACTTCAGATCATGAAAGGCTTCTGAACAGGTATTGTGTACAGATATTATTGCTGCAGATAAAGCAAAATTCTTTTCCCATTTTGTCTGATTGGGAGTTAGTTCAGTTAATGCGTTCTATAGACATGTGATTACTATAACATTGCTCATTTTCTTCCCTTTTTTTTTTTTTTTATCTTTTTACCTTGGAATAAACTTCATGCTATTAAATTATTGTTCTCACCAATCCAGACTGCAGTTATTTGGCTTTGAAGAGCTTAAGGTTCAAGGGGATGGAAACTGTCAGGTTAGCTTTTCCTTGTCTGTTTCTTTTTGAGTATCTTCACTATGACCTCCTCCATGAGATGTTGCTGTAAATGGATTATTATTAGGGTTTTTCTAAGATTGGCCCTAAAGGTACACGTCAACAAGCAATAAATGGAAGGTCTTCACTTCCATAATTGAGTAAAATCCTAATCCTTAATTTGTTGATGCTAAATATGGATAATGAAACCTTCCAGATATTGATATTTGATATTTGCGAGTGCCCTTAGGACCACATGTTGGAAAAGTCCTTGCTGTTATTGTTGCTGCTGTTGATCTTGCTTGTCAAAGTGCTTATTGACAAATTAATGATGACATGTTAATATTTACTTTCTAAAACTTTCTCATTCTCCAGTTCCGTGCTTTATCAGATCAAATATATAATACACCTGATCGCCACAAAATAGTAAGACGACAGGTTGTGTATCAGGTTTGTTTTATTCCCTGCCTTGTTATTAGTGGTTGAAGTTGAGTTAGTAGAATTGTAACATATATATCTATATTTCATTGATCTTATACATTTTTGTTATAATGGTTTGTGATCACCAGCTTAAATCTCACCCAGAGATATACGAGGGATATGTTCCCATGGAGTATGGTGACTATTTGAGGAAGATGTCGAAGTAATAATGGAACTGTTTGCTTATTCTATTTCATAAACTATAAAGAATCTTGCGTGTTGATTCTAATAGACAAATACCCTTTGCATTTGGATGCCAGGAGTGGTGAGTGGGGTGATCATGTGACATTGCAGGCAGTTGCGGATGCGGTATGGATCATATCAACTTGTAGTCGTCTGTTTTTTTTTGGGCTCAAGGACTTGATGTTGTTCTTGAAGGACATTGATTTTGTTTTCTTTGTTCTTAAAACATTTTGCCAATTGCTTCCTTTATTTGACATGCATTGTGACTGTAGTTTACCTTTGGTGAAACCCTGTCCCTCTATTTGCTGGTTTCACCATAGCACTGCTCTATTTTAAAGCTTTATGCATTGTTTCATTTTGAAGAAAAATGTAACATTCTGTGCTATCTTCCATGGCTTGTACCCTTGTTTTATTGCAGTATGGCGTGAAAATACTCGTCATGACTTCTTTCAAGGACACATGTTACATAGAGATTCTTCCTGTCAGCCAAAAGCCAAAAGGAGGTAAATTATGTTTGTTTCAGTTCTGAAAAAAATTAATTTCCTTTTCCTTTATCTTACCCCTCATCTTCCTTTTTGAGATGTTGTTTCCATGATCATATTTTTTCAAGTTTATAATAAATATTGTTGACAATTGGTTGTGGTAATAAATATTGCTTGTTTGATTGCAAGTTTGATAGTTTTACCGATTCCTGATGAAACATAAAAAAAATTGAGTGATTGTTTTGTTAAACCTTGATCTGTATGCGTTGTTTTCCATTGGTGAATTGCTTTTCCCATACACACTACTTTACAGAAGAATAGAGGTAAAAACTCTTATCTGATTGCTACAATTGCCTCTCTCTTTCTTTTTGCAGAAGCACCAAAGTAGAAACACTGAAAATTATTATAATGTTTCCTGTGCTAATTAATCCATATACAATGTAATTGGTCTTAAATGATTGACAGCAACCTGAAAGAAATTCCAGTCCCATCCCAGACTTCTTTTTCAAACAATAATAGCATAGCATTAATGTTTGTTTTATTGCTTATAAATGACCTGTGAACCCTAATGAAATTATATGTTCTGAATGTAAAAACTTCTGGAATTTTTAAGCTTGTGTTTTGATGAAGAATTTTGGGTTCCTTCTGCAGTCATTTTCTTGAGCTTTTGGGCAGAGGTACACTACAACTCCATCTATTTTCAAGGAGGTAAATATTGTTTATTTTTTTGCTTCTTTAATTGGGAAAAGGGCACGAGTTAAAAAGTAAAGAACAATGGAATGCTTGGGCAAAGTTGATGATAAAACATAACTGAACTTCTTGTGACAGAAAAGAAGTTTAGTGTTGAACCGAATTTTCTTGCTTCTGACAAGCCTGACTTTGGTATTCGTATCAGTTTCTCCCTCACTTACGTGACAATGATCTTGGTTTCATGTGCAAAGTCTAATTTGGTAACTTTGCATTAATTGATCTCTTTTCGTGGTTTTGATACAGATACATCTAGTGAATTCAGAAAGAAGAAAAGGTGGTGGAATTTCGGGAATAAGAACTAGATACATATTGCTGGTAATCTGAGGGACACCCCCCCCATCTTCTCTTGCTGCTGTGCTTGCTATTATACATATGCACATGCTGCCTCCTTGGTGCGAAACTTGTATCTTCTCTTTCTATAAACCATACTTGTCCAGATCAGTTATTCTACGAGTGTATTGTATTTTTCTGGGAAAGATTTTTTTTCCCCAAATTTTGCATGCATGCTCTAGAATTGCATGTCATATCTTTCTCAAATAACAGAAAGAAATAATCAAACGAGTAGCACTGTTTATTCTTGTAATAATGCATGGAGACAGCGAGATGGATGGATGGAGCTTAAGATAAGTTGTTTGGTTGGGAAATTTCACGTGTATTGAAAGTGTGATTCTTTACCTGATCAAAACGCAGAACTTGCTCATGCATTCAAAATAAGATATTATTATTGATTTGATAACGTTTTATTCCCATTGTCATATAGGACCGTAGATACTTTTAATACTCAAGCTTGACTTGATTGCGACCTCTCTTTTGGTTTATTTATCAATCCAGTCGTCCTTTCTTATGATTGTTGCATATTTGTGGGAGAGATGAGGATATAGTTTCACAAGTTCTTATAGAACCACCAATGAGGCACATTTGCCTCTTATTTTTTTTATTTTTTTGAGGGGTTCTTCTGCATTGGATCTCTACAGTTCGCAGATCCAAATGTTTCTATCCGAGGCAAGCAACTAAAACTTGAACTAGGGTTGGTAGCGGAACTTTATCATCATGTGAAATGCCGGTTTATTTAAGTATTTGTTTTAAAAATAAATTAAAATTTATTAATGTTTATTTTGTTGTGTTAATGGTAAAAATAATTTTTTAAAAATAAAAAAATATTATTTTAATATATTTTTAAATAAATTATTTTAAAGAACAACTATTATTATACTCCTAATAATCTCATAGAAAATCTTTAATGTTACCGTGAATTGGTCATTGACCAGGAAAAAAGAGGCATGCTTAATAATAAACAAATGGTGGGTCCAATTCCAGACATGCATTAGTTATCTAGATTGATACTTTGTCACAACATAAAAAAATAATGTTAAAGCGTTCTTACTGTTTAGTGTATTTAAAAAGAGAAAAAAAATCCATGACTTAACATTATAGAAAAAAAAAATGATTGTCAATCCTTAAGAATCTAAACATAAAAAGATGAATTAAAAAAAAAAATCAATGAACAAAAAGCAGTTCAAAAAACAAAGAACCTGTAAATTTAGGTTATGTAGCTAAAACTCTTTAGCAAGATTATATAAACAAGATAACCTAATAAATAGCAAAAAAATAAAATAAAAATAAGAAGCTTATTTTTAAAAAAAACTGAATTTTAAAGGACAAAACTAAAAAAAATAAAAAAAAAACGACCTAAAAAAAATACCTGAGCCACTTAGCCAAACCTACTACTTAAATAATGAGATGAGAATAACCTGATTGAAAGAAAACCGAAGAAAATAACAAATTTTATTTTTCAAAATGAACAACTTATAAGGATATAATCAAGAAAAAAACAATGTCAACCCGTGTTAACTTTTCAAACTCGTGACCAAAGCTAGTGACTAAACCAGAAGCGCCTTATTTGGAAAAACACCATTTTAAAACTCGACTCAACCCAATAGACTGACCCTGACCCGAGAGAATCGAGGTGTAACATCTCTTAATTTTAAAGTCAATTAATCACGTGATTAGTAATACAATCAAGATAAAAACCAAAATTTTGTTTTCTATAAAAAATCCAGCAGAGTTTCTCCTAAATATTGGTACCAAGTTATTAACAATAACAATACAAATCCATTCTTCACAATTTATTTTATCTTTGTGTTACCATGAAACCCAATCATCATGGATTCACCCAACACAACATCTCACCGAATTAGAATATCTAATCCAAATTTCAATTACATCACATTGCATATTGCAATATTTCATTAACAATCAAAAGAAAATTAAATAAACACATTCACAGGGTAGCATTATAAAATAAATAACTTAAAATCATATAAAGTATTTCCTTAAGAAAAAACAGAAAATTACGTAACAAATACATAGAGTAACTAAGTTTAATGTACTAACAACTTAATTATATTGTTCTTGAACCAAATAAGAAAATCATCCAAAATAATTACAATTTACATCAATTCAACATTGGATTACATATCAAATATTTAACGCAAAGGATTATCCCTCCAAAAATACATTTACCCTTTTCTTTTTCTTTAACATAAAAGACCCTAACTAGATACTAATCTACATGAGTTCGCGAGGTACCTGAAATTAATTTAGCATATAAGAGCATAAATAACTCAGGCAATAAATCAAAGTCATAAGGATTCATGTAATGATTTTAACAATAAAGCTTAGACTCAGAGAAAAAGAAAAGGAAGAGATAACGACTAATGCGTTGCTTGAAGAGCGCGAAGCTGACCCATATGCTGGCGCCTGAGTAACTGGCACCAACTTCTTTTAATAACTTTTAGAAATAGAAAAAGACTAGGTTTTCCCTAACCCAACTTAATAATAACAAAAATAGTAATGGGAAATGACAAAAACACTTCTTGACGCAAGACTTAGAAAATTTGATTTTAGAGGCAATTTAGTCAATCCAATTTTTAAAATAAAGTTAGAAACTAAAAATGCCCCTTAATGCTAATTAAATGAAAATAAATTTTAGAGAAAATTAATAATTTTACCGTGCAATAAAAAAATGAGTTGACCATAATGTCCATTATGAATTTGGCAATGACTTTTGTATTCTAAGGAAAAGACTGAATTACCCTTGTAACATCCCCAAGTTTTTAAAACACAAATCAACGTATTTATAGTTATAGATAGATGAGAAAATAGGGAAAATATATATAGATATATATAAACTGAAATTTCAGTAAAGTTTCCCTTAAAAATATTAGTTTATCAACAACACAACAAACATGCTATCAAGAGATCTTGGTCAAGAGACAAATTGACGTCACTAGTCCAATCAGGGTGACTAGTCAAGTACAAATCTTGGTTGTCAAACAAACCGGTCTCTTAGTACCATTTAAGATAACTAGTCAAGTACAAATCTTGGTCATCAGACAAACTAACACCACTAGTTCCATTCAGGGTAACTAGTCAATTTATCATCTTTTCGATGCTCATGTCACAATTAATAAAAATGCATAACACATTTAAAAAAATTGCAGTTATTTAACATTAAAAATTTAAGCATAATAAATGGTAGAGGCGTAAAACACCTACCTAATATCTGTGTTTAAGCAGAAATCCCTTGCTGTTGAATGAATCCTATAGGCTTTTCTGTACCAACAATAGCAACATGTCATATACAATTCAATTATTATAGAAATCCAATTCAAATTCAAATTCAAATTCTCATTCAAAGTTCGAGTCTCAAATTAATGATAAAGAAAACATAAAGTTTTTCATACTTAAATACTTTTTATTAACATATCATTCAATATACTATTTTACTTTATGTAGGCAGCATTAAATACATTTTCTTTATTAATTCCGAGCAAATTAGGTAGGAATTCTCTTTCCAATAAAATCCATTACCCCTAAATAAACTCATCAATTAACACATTTCAACAAGGTTTTCTCATCAATTTGGTCAAACCAATCCATTATTTCTTTATTCTATTTCAGTTGAAACTACCATCTAAAAAAACATGTTTTCATTTATTAATTCCGAGCAAATTAGCATATGATTTATACATTACACATTCTACTTAAAATCTTAAAATACAATTTTAATACCAATTAAATTAATTCCATCCATTATTCCCTTTACTCTTCCATGGCCAAACCTACACAAAGTAGACAAGAAAATTCTTTCAAGTTTCTTAAATTTCCACACATCACCCCATTACTATTTGAATTCCATAACAATTAAAACAAGAATTCATTCCTTTAACTTTTTTGAGTCTTGGCCGAGCCTATTATGGAAAAAAGGATGTATGGTTTAGTTAAAATTCATCACAATTAACACTTCATTCATATTGTATTCCTTACTTTTAGCATATCTATACATTATTTAACCACGAATTAAATAAAAAATCCCATCCCTTTTTACTTAGCATTTGGCCAAAACTTTCTTCCTTAAAAAATGCATATGTTTTTCTCATTTTTTCTCAATTAATACATTACTCATTTATTTAGTATCTAACTAACACAATTCAATATGAATTAAAGGTCAATTTAATAAACCAATTCAAGCTCCTTACACAACCCTTTTAGTCGAGCAAGTGTATAGGGCGAGGATACCAAGATTCTTGAAATTCTCCACAATCCAACCATTATCCAATTATTTTGTACATGTCCTAACACAATTTTATTCAAATTTCATAACAATTAAACCAAACAAATTCAAAACCTTATCTCATACCCTAACCAAAACTTCAGCATATTTTCTCTTTAATATGTCTTAATCAACACCCTTTTCCACACATGTTAACATGTTTTAAGCATCAAATAATCAATTCAAACAATCCCTTTTAAAATCCAAATTTTCCATAATGTATATCAACACCAAATTCTCACCAATTCATTACAAAACTTTAAATTATGCTTAGATTAGAATTCTTCACCTCTTAATAATGCTAAAACAAAGAAAATCTAACAAAGAAATCTTTGATTCCTCTTTCTTCTTCAACTTCTTGTTACCACCCTACTCCTCCTTTTTCGAGCTTAAACTCATAAAAAAACCTTTCTTTAATTATTAGAACTCAATTTGGTAAGATTTTGCGGGCAAAATCGAGAAAATATCAATTTCTTATCCTCTCTTTTCATTATACTTGGTCGGCCATTCACATAGAAAATAGCTTCCTTGGTAAGCCAATAAATTATATATACTAACCACATTTCTATATATTTATAAATATGTCAGTATTCTTTTTTTGAATAAGTTATTTTCTTCTAATTGAGTATATTATAACGGAAAACTTTCTTATACTATATTCAACCGTCATTTTTTCCAAGAACTTTCTTCATATTTATTTGATAATATTTTTATTTCATTTATAATTAATTTTATTCAAAAAACTCAACCCATTTTACCTACTGGTTAAATTTAAGTTCTTGCATACACAGGAAAATCTTAGCAACTAAATGTTATTGTGTAAGAATCCATAATAATACAGGGTTTAAATTCCTATTACTACTGGTATATTTAATGACAACCAACAAGCAAACGACGGTTCACTCCAGTCTTGTACAAAACTAATCAAAGTACTTTAGAATATTAGCTTATTGACAGCTGCTTCTTCTTCCTTTATTTTTTTCACCCGAAAGATAGGAAAAAAAAGAGACTGATTTGTGGTTTAATTAATTAAACAAAAAAAACATTAGGCTCCACCACCCAAAACCCTGAACCTTGTGTTTGTTTTGATGCAATGTTAGTCCTACATCTTCTGTTCCCCGATTACCTCCTCCTGCCGACCCTCCTCCGCCTCCAAATCCACGTTCTCCGACAGCGGCTTCAGCAACAAAGCAGTAAATGGCATGTGCCTATAATCCAGGTCAAGCCGACAGCTAGCTTCCGTCAGAGAGAAGACATCGGGCCCCGTATCGATGGCGGGGCGGACCTCGCCGGAAACAGAGGGCGGAGAGGCGGAATTCGGGGCAGACCCGACAGTGGTGGAGATGGGGATGGAGGGGATAGTTCCGGTTCCGGTGGCAGCGATGATGGATGCCTCAGCGTTGCGAAGGAGCCACTCGATGGTCTCGCCATCGGAGCGGTGGCCGAGTTCACGGGTGAGCTGGAAGACACGGGCCGCTGTTAAAGCAGGCATCCGGACCCTCCTGCCACGGCCATTGACTTTGGTGTGGCGGTCTTTGGATTGAGAAGCAGTGGATTTGCGAGGGTGGGCCAACTTAGAGTCGGACCCACTACTTGCTGCTGGGATAGTTGTGGGGACCACATGATTGTGGTTGTTAAGGTTTGAGTTTTGCTGCTGCTGCTGCTGCTGATTGTTTGAGGTGGAGGAGAGGTTGTAGAGAACCATTTCAGAAGCCACGAGGATGAGGGGTTTTTGTGGAGTGATTTGAGGAGAGATTGAAGTTAGGGTTTGTGCAAAGGAGAGAAGAAGAGAAAGAAACAGAGGTGAGTGCGTGTCTGAGGCCTGACTCTATTGACCCTGCACTGTAACACGGAGAGAAACGGCGACCCATTTTATAGTAGCGGGCCAGAACTTGATTTCAACGATTTTTTTTTTCAACTGAAAAGTTATTTTGAAAAACATCTCCCAATTTATTATCCTAGTAAAACATTAATCCTGTGACCGTGATATATTTTAAATTAGTTTTTAATTAGATTGGTGATACTTATATATTTAGGTTAAATTTTCAGGTGATAATATTGTTTTCATGGGAGCAAGAAAAGTTAGAATTAAGTCATTTACTTAAATGAGTTGAATAACTTTCATTAATTTAATAATATTATTATAATAAAAAACCATCTAAAATAAAATTAAAAAAAAACAGTATTATCACATTAATGACAACCATAACAAAAAAAAAAATAACAATGACTAATCGAAAAAAATAAATGCTTACAAATATCATAAAAAGATACCATCTAAATATTCTTAAAATAACTCAATGATCTTATTTGATAATAAAGAAAAAATTGAATGAGAATGAGATATCCTTATAAATAGAAAAAAAAAA
>Ga0325401_1002858_pt1 | contig 15526 bp, 7 predicted proteins | sample PopdelMetagenome_FD_205666 | JGI IMG/M metagenome (GOLD analysis project Ga0325401, IMG submission 205666) | Populus deltoides microbial communities from Bellville, Georgia, United States - Xylem-PdKOR-R2 | ecosystem: Host-associated > Plants > Phyllosphere > Stem > Wood/Secondary xylem | place...
TAGCATCACATGCTGCTTATGCCATGAATCTCTTCTATCAAACTTCTGATAAAAATCCTTTGAACTGTGATTTCTCACAATCAGCCACTCTCTCGTCCAACAACCCCAGTAAGTTCCCTCAGAATACAATCCCTCTGCATTTTACTGCATTTACGCATTAACTACAGTCTCTGTAACGTTCCTTTATTCTTCTGTTCTACAGGTTATAATGCTTGCACTTACCCCAGTGGCAGTGGAAGCAACTGAATAGTAAGTCTTTTAGGGTGATGGCGCTTTATGTTTTGTGCTGTTCTTATCCCCACTTCAAGTGTAGAAGGCATTATCTTTTTTTAGTAAATTATGGGATATTATATATATGAGGTTACGAAGAAATGTCCATACAGCATTTCATGCCAGGAACACCAATTCTCCATGTATTTGTGAAATTAGCCAGTTAAATTTTTCACAGCTGAGTAATTTTAGAGGTTATGGAGCAAGATAAATCTCCACAGCCTTATTGCAAAAGGTGAATAAAAATGCCATGTCTTCATTGCAAACCAAGGTTCGTCACCAAACCTAAAACATTAACCACTAAGCCGACAATCTGTTCACTAAATTTACCGACAAAGAAACATAAGTTTCGAGAAAAGTCTTATGAGGCACGGGAAGCTCACACGCCAGTGGATCCAAACCCTCCAGTACCTCTCAAAGTTGCATCCAGATCCTCGACTTCCATAACATTAGGAGTCGCGATCTTCTCGATGATTAACTGCGCAATTCTATCGCCAACCTTGACCTCAAAATCAGCATCAGAATGATTAAACAAGACAACCCCAACTGGGCCTCTGTAGTCTGCGTCTATGACACCAGCACCCACGTCAATTGAGTGCTTCCATGTCAGTCCCGATCTGGGTGCTAAATCAACAAAACCCAGATCCAGAAACAAAATCAAACCGTATGTAAAACAAACATATATAACATTAAAAAAATGCAGGGTGAGATTTACCAATGCGAGCATAAGTTCCTTCAGGTATTGCAATGCTCAAATCTGTAGGGATAAGGGCCTTTCCTCTAGCTGGTACCTTTGCCTTTGAGGCACTGCAAAACATTTTTTAAAAAAAAAAAAACCATAAATTTGCTAATAATCCTGCGCTGACCTTGTGAAAAATGAAAGGACTGGAAGAGGGTTTTGCTATATACCTGGAGAGATCATAGCCAGCGGAAAGGGGAGAGGCTCTAGAGGGCAAAACAGCATTTTCAGAGAGTTTTTTCACTCTTAGGAGATATGACGGGATGTTATCATGTTGGTGCTTGGGGACTTTAGGAGAAGGCTCTTTGATATCAGGGCTGTGGTTTTGTAGATCTGCTTGAGGCATTTTGAGGACTTGAGAGTTTCTACGGTAACAAAAACGGGAGTTGAGAATACGGAAGGGGGCAGGGATTTGGTGATTAAGTAGAGAGAGGCTCGCCGATGGCGGGAATTTCCAATTGATGGCGCTAAATGTTCCCGCCATGATTTTGGGGCGCATTCTCGAAGCACCTCTGGGATTTTGACTCCGACTGCTCTGCTCTTCCAGATCTTCTTCTTGTTGTAAATGGGCCAATTGGTTTAGGTGGTAGTCTAGTTGCGAGTGGTGCCTGGAATTGATATCAGGGCTGTGGTTTTGTAGATCTTCTTCTTGTTGTAAATGGTCATATGGGCCTATGGACGGGTCTTATGGGCCATTGAAACGAGCCCATATTTTTGGTCGTTCGGGTTTTAATAGGCTGGTGCTCTGGTCCATGGAGTCTTGCAGATTTGGGCTTAATATTTGCCATGATGACCAGGTTAAAAAAATGCAAGTGAATCATTAGACAAGTGATTATTATAAAACAAAATTTCAAGAAATGTAAAAGATGTTTAATATGTTTATAAATTGAAAGGTTTGTTGAGCGTTTGTTTTTGGCGTTACAAATGTTTTTAAAAATTTATTTTACATTATTTTTTACTGGAAAAAACATTAAATTAATATATTGTTATTAATAATTAAAAAACTAAAAAATATTATTTTTTATATTTTTAATTAAAAAATATTTTAAAAAAACATAATGTACTCACTTAATATTAGTCATGTTTGTTACTTCCTGTTACCAACATGACAATCCTCCTGGAGATTATTTATTTTATACTCCTAAAATATATACACACACACGTGCAACAATAAAACCATCAGAATTCAAAAGAAGAGCTGCCATTATGACAAGTGGATATAGTCATATACACGATGGATTCAATTACTTGCAAAGTATATGATATCACATGCATAGAAGCTATATGATTAGTGGCTAATATGATACAAAATACAGTTTGGTTTGTTATTAAATATCTTGTTGCGTTTGTTGCACCTCAAACGTAAAAGCAGTTGGAAAACAAACACAACCTAAGAGTGTGGAGATTTTTTGGTGATGTTTTTAAACCCAAACAAATAGATAAATCTTGAAACTTCTTTACATGACTCCTAGCTTCGTGAGAGTTTCTAATTAAACTGCATAAAAACTAATCCGATAAAAACATGACTTAACTTATAAAAAAAAATCAACATGGAAACTTTTTTTTAAGTATCGAGACAACAATATATTGAATGACCCTAGTTACCCCTCGACTCGGTTTATGGACTCAACCAGGTCTAATAACATTTTTTTCGAAAATAATTTTTACTTAATAATATGATAAAAAATAGATGCTGATAATTTCAAATATCAATCCTAAAATAGACGTTTGTTCGAGACTATAATAACCCTATACAGAAAAAAAATCAAAGGATAAAATTGAAAAATAAAATAAAATAGTTTTTTCAATTAATGTTAATTAAAAGACCAAATTACCTCCAAGATTACAATTAAAAGACCAAATTATTTGCAATCTGGTCTTGCGTTGAAATATACTTGACTTAGATATCATGATTAACCACCTTCTCTTGATTAAATGATAGTCAATTTTAATGTGTTTTGTGCATGAATGAAAGACAGGATTAAAAGTTAATGCAATGGCACTAATGTTGTCGCACCATAAGTGCGGGGCAATAGACAACGTGATGTGTAAATCCTGAAGAAGCATACGAAGCCAATACAATTCAGCAGTTGTATGGGCATGCTTTTGTGTTCATTTTTTTGTGCTAGAGTGAGAGACAACTCAAGACTTTTTACTACTCCAGAAAATAAGATTAGGGTCAAGAAACACACCATAACTAGTAATATTGCGCCTGTCATCAAGATTGTCTGCCCAGTCGGAGTCACAACAAGCATTCAGTGTGATTTCTCTTAGAGCATAAAAAAAAGCCAAACTCGACAGTGCCTTTTAGATAGCGTAAGACACACTTCACAACCATTTATTATATATCACGAGAAGAGTGCATAAACTGGCTTAACTGGTTTATCAAATACGAAATATTTGGTCTTGTGATTATGAAATATTGAAAAGCATTTATTACAAGTTTTTATTTTTTTTTTATTTTGTAATTCAACATTGGATTGTTTTATAGTTGAGCTTCATAGTTTTATTTAATTCGCTTTCGTTAATGATTTTTTTTTATTTACATTTTACTGGCACGAATAATTGTATAATTGAATAAAACATTAAATATGGGAAATAAAGTTGTTAAACACGACTGGTTACATAACTCGTGTTGCAAAGTCAAATATCTTAATTTTAGTTATCTCTATATTAAATATCGATTTAATTAATAGATGCACATATAAGCAAATTTATTGATGATTGAGAATTTTTTTTATCAAAAAATACGTTGGAAAAACTTGTGTATTCATTTGTTTTACTGGAAAAAAAGTATATAACCCATGACGAAGCGTGGATCAAATATCTAATCAAACCAAAAAGGATTCAAAACTACGAGAAAAAAATAGAACAACCAGCACTAAAAGATTATAGAAAACTCTAAAGTGTGTCGTGTTTTCCCTGTAGATAAAAACACTTTGTTGTACTATTCACACATTCACGTATTATCGTGGATATATTGTGCATTTTACTCTTCTTAATGTAATCATTTAACTTTTATTTTTTGTGATTTGATTCTAAATTAAATTTCAATTGCTCATAATTTATTAGGAAAAGACAATGTTGAAAGAAGAAGGACCTCTATGGAAAAGGCACCCGCAAATGGGTGGTGTGTTTAGATTTTGCATAAAAAATACTCTTTGGTCCTTCATCTTTACAAATAATATAATTTAGGTCTCTTTAAAGGTTTCGATACAATTTTAATCCAAAACTTCATTTCCCTTATATCATAGTCCCTAGTTAGAGAAATGAGAGAGAGGGACTAGTCAGATTTAGATGTTAAAGAGAGAAAATCGTCGTTGATAATGATTCCAACCACTAAAATTATCTATCTTGGTACGAATGGGTTTCATTTGGTCACAGGGCCTCTATTTAGGTATTTTTAAACCTTAAAATTGCCTAAAAACTAGACCTAAGCTCAGGAATATTTTTAGTTTAGGGTTTTTATGTTGTTTTGTATGCCTATTCATAGGTTGATCAAGGAGTTTATGGTCTATTCCAGGTGTTTTGGGTTAAAAATAAATTAAAAAAGAGCTTACAGGCCAGAAAACCAAGAACCCTGATTTTCCAGCAACCTTAGCGGTTGAAATCTGGAGAATTCCATACATGGTTGTTAAAAATGCGTTTTAACTCGTAAAAACATCCGATTTTACGAGTTAAAATACAAAAAAAGTGTAGAATCGGGGTTAAAACTCGAAAACCAGTAAAATCGGGTTGACTCGGTCAAACTCGCATAAAAATTGGTTGACTCGTAAAAAACATAATGTTTTATCGAGTTAATCAGAACTTTCACTTTCACTACCATTTCACGGTTTCACCAAATGACAAATGCAAAGTAACCAGAGTTGTAGATAATTAGAAATGCAAAATTGCAAATGCTCCTTTGACTCGGCATCACTGCACCGCAGCACTAGTGAGGTAGTGACCACTCTCTTTCCAAATTCCAAGTCCCCGTCTCCCACTCTCCCAGTCTCCCCGACTCCTTTTCCCTTTCCCCTTTCCCCAGCAATTTAAAAAATCACATTCCCCCGATCCGAAGCGTTCTTGGCGAGACGAAGGTAAGAATTGATTCCCAATCCCAAGCTTTGTTTTATCTGTCTAATGGTGGTGATTATAGACAAAAATTATCTAGGTATTCTGTGAATCTGTGTTTATCTTCTTGGTATTCTACTATTACTTGGTTTGCTGCTGGAGTGCTAGGTATTTTTTCGGAGGGGGAGTTGTGCTGCATTGCTCTGAATCTGTGTTTGATCTTGCTTGCTTTGGTGTTGCAGATTCTGCAATTTTGTATAGACAACGAAGCATTCCAGCCAGGATTGCACTCTTGGACTGCCTTACTTTATTTTCAGTACTGGGACACAAGAAAAGCCTGCTGCATTATTGTATGAACGTGGAAACTCCTCGTAAGTTCACTGCCAAGGCACTTCCATGGATCTGGTTTTCTTTTTCCACCACTAGCTTTTTTCCTGTTTATGTTTTTATCCAGTCAAGTTCATTGTTTTACTAGCTAGTAGGGCCTTGAAATATTATATTCTCATTGAAATTTGAGAGTCCAAGACGTGTTGATGAAATACATGCATCTGTTGATAAGCATGAAAATTTTCAAATGTGAATGCAAGAAAAGAGTGTGTGTGTGTGAGGTAGTTCATGTCAAATTTCTTATACAAGAGGGCTCTGTTTAATTTCTTGCTTGTTGTTTTTGTGTGTTGTAATTTCTTGTAACTAAGATTGCTGGTTTTCAATGTGTTAAGGTTTTTTATATTTTGCATTTAATTCTCAATGTGTATTACTGGATAGGTCAGTCTTGGATTGGAATGCCTTTTACAGTGCTTTTGTTGCCTTTTTATAAATTGTAAATCATTAGATTACATGTTGTCACTTGCCATACTTCTGTAGTTTAAATACTGGGAAACAAACATTTCAATTCCTTTGGAAATTGGCATTGTATTTGGTGGCAGCAGGGCAATTGATACTAAGAGCCTTGCCTGGCGTCTTTGTCTGGCTTCTTTGTCTTTGCTGAGACTTTGGCTTGTACAATTTTTACCTTGTTGAATACAGGTTGAATCTGGAATTGGTAAGTTCATGTTCTTGTCTTTTATGGCTAGAACAAAGTCAATAATTGGCAACTTCTATTCTATGTGTTAGGCATTAATACTATTTGTCGGGCTTGCATATGCAATTACATATTGTATTCTTGTCCAGTTATTTTAAGATGTTTTGATGTTTATTTTGCGATTTTATGATTTCAGTTAAAATATTTTATTTGGGATTTTATGATTTTTAGTTAAAAAATTTTACTTCCGATTTTACGATTTGAGTTTACGAGTCGAGTTTATATTGTACGTTCCGTTTAGTTAAAAAATTTTACTTCCGATTTTACGATTCAAATTTACGAGTCGAGTTTATATTGTATGTTCCGTGTCATGTCAAAAAAGCGTTTTTGACAACCTTGATTCCATAAGATGAGTCGTTTGTTTTATTTATTTATTCAAGAAAATTAGGGCAAATAATATGTCGTTCACCCCATTAGCTTAAAAAAATAACGTCCCCATTAGGCATCTGGCTTGGCTTACCAGGCCTAATAACACCTAATCTTCTTTTTTTTTAGTTTTAATATTTTTTGTTTTAAATCAATATCTTTTTCAAAAATGGTTTTTTAATTTATATTTCAATTAACACCCCTTCTTTGTAATTTCTTTATGTGTGCTTATTTACCTCTTTTTTTTAAATGCGATTATTTTTTAATTATTTTATATGTATTTAATTTTTGAAGAGGTTATTATGATTCATCTATATTTTTTTCATTTTATATATATGAACTTTATTTTTAAAAATAAAAAATATTTATTTTTGGACAGTATTTCTAATATGTGCAAATATGCATAATATTTGTTTTCCTTTTATCTTATTCAATCAATTTTACGTGAGTGTTGGTTTCTATTATTATTTGATTTAATAAAACATATTACATTTAACAAACTAATTAAACACAATAATTTTTCCATATTTATTTTTAGTCATTATTAATGACTTTTTTTCCTCCATTTATTTACACAAATGACTCTCGATTTATTTAATTAGACGTGTGTAGAAATGTTTTGATTTATTTTTTTTATTTTTTTATGTAAAAAAATGCATCGAAGAAGTCTACATGGTTAATTTTTTATTGATAAATAAAATATCTGACCAATGGTAGAGCACGATTCAAATAGTTAGTTAAAATACGTTTGATGTTTGATTACTAAGTGTTTGTCATTATTGATTTTTTTAAACAAAATCTTTCAACAATAATAAAATAATTTAAAACAAATCAAATAAAAAAACAATAAGGATGATAGTTTTACCAATAGTTTTGAAACCCAACTCGGTGATCGACTTGGTCTTGTGATCGTGTCATGGGTTAGATGGGTTGACCCGGGTCAACCCAAAAAAAAATAGCTTGACAAAACCCCCTCAGTTAGCAAACAAATCGAAATTATCCATCTTCTTCTCTTCAATTTTGAAGATAACATATCAGTTCAAACAACAACAAATTTCTTCTTCTTTACCCCAAAAGATCAAATCTTTCACTAACAAAATAAAAAAAAGGATAAATTTTGCCAGACAACATCATTTGTTAACAAGAAAAGCAAAACCATGTATGCATCAACACAGATAGTCAAAACAATCTCATTTGAACAAAAGAAAACAAACATTTGTAGAAATAAACAAAGACGAAGATAGGGCCCCATCCATTTGAGTCAGTTCATCAGTCTCCACGCTCCTCCTTAAAAAACTGTCTCTTTGAGTCTCCTTTAATCTCCTTTAAATTTCTAACTTCAACGGTCGATTTTATAGCACAGAAATCTCCACACATCAATGCCAGGAATTCAAAAAAGGGCTAAGAATAAAGAAAAGAGAGAGTGAAAGAAGGAGATTCAAACCTTTTTCGCAGAGAAACAACAATGATCAAGAGTCAAGATGTCTTTTGCTCCTCTGCTCCTCAGCTCCTCAGCTTTTGTTTCGTTAATTAAAATTGATTTCGTCTTTCGTTAATTAGATTTTGATCTGTCTCTAAATTTGCTTCGTTTTTCTTCAACGTTTTGGCCTTTTAAAAAGGTCAAAACGACGTCGTTTAATGTTTGCTAATATAAAAAAAAAGACCGGGTTTGACCGGTGGACCGGGTCTCGGGTCGACCGGGTTTAACCGGGCCAACTCCCAAGCAGGTTTTTACCTTTACCCGGACCGGTCCCAAGCCCGGGTCGACCCGCCGAGCTGGTCCGGGTTGTAAAACTGTGGTTTTACCCGAACTGGATGGATGTCGACCTAAACTGATTTGAATGGATATAAAATTTTTAGACTCAATTAGATTTGGGTAGAGTACAAACCAAGAACCCTGATTTTCCAACCGCTTTAGTGGCTGAAATATGAGGAATTCTAGAAGATGCAATGGTTGTTTTATTTATTTATTTATTCAAAATAATTAGGGCAGAAAACATGTCGCCCACCCTATCAGCTTAAAAAAACGATTATTTATCACAAGCCTGTTTTTTGTGTGTGCTTATTTAACTTTTTTTTAAAGTTATTATTTTTTAATTATTTTATATATATTAATTTTTAAAAGTATTTATGTTCATCTATTTTTTTTTTCATTTATGCTCTAGGGAAAATCACACTGAATACCTGCTGTGACTCTGATTGGACAGACAATCTTGATGATAAAATACTACTAGTTGTGGTGTGTTTCTTGACCCGAGTAATAAGTAATAAAAAGCAGCTCACTCCAGCACAAAAGATGAATACAAAAGCATGGCTCCTATAACTATTGAATTGTATTGGCTTCCTATGTTTCTTCAGGATTTTACACAAATCGTTGTATATTGCCCCGCACTTCTATGAAAAAATATGAAAAAAACAAGAAAGAAATCTCCTAATTTTACGGTTTGCCCACTCTTCCAGTGCTTACACTTGCTTTAACCTGGTGCCCCTTGCTCTGCATGTTGCCCTCCACGTTCTCGATTTCCGTTGCCCTTTTGCACAACTGGGGCACGTGGCTATTCTTTCATTGCTATATTGTCTGAATAAACTACCCGTGGCATAATGATGAGAATTCTGTCCTTTTCAGTTGCTGGCAATCTATGAACACGCAGTTGCCGTCCAAGGCTTCATATGGGGAATCAATTCTTCTGACCAGGGGGGAGTCGAGTTAGGATAGGTATGAATCACCTCAGGAACTGGTTGTTTGATCCTTACCAAAGAAACATATCCAATAATTATATTTTCGACTAATCTATACTACCATATTAGTAGAGAATAATATAAATTATATATATATCTAAAAAATTTATATAAAAATTTAAATTATTAGATCGAGATAGTTCCTTGACATTGTATCAGAACCTTGATAACCAAGCGATCACAAGTTCAAATCTCACAATTTCCAATTATTTGATAAAAATTAAGCACAAGGTAATATGCGTATGTGCAAATTTCAAGTTCAAAGGACTTTCACTTGAGGGGATGTGTTCAAGAATAATATAAATTATAGCTGGGAACCTCATCTAATAGCTTAATTAGTTATTGGATTGAGATTGTTATATAACACATATATTTTTATCCGTACTTCGTAACGGGTCGATAAAATTTTTTATTTTAAAGATAAAAAAAATATAAAGCGTGACTATGAGTGTTTTTGGTCTAGCGACTGAGTTAGCTCTAATAGCCTTGGGTTTGAGCAGTCTAGCTCTTTGGGTTTGTTGTCGTATCAAAATAATACAAAAACATAAAAAAAATATTTATGTGAAGTGAAGAAAAAAATAAAATAAAAATTTAAATTTTTTGAAAAGCAAAAACAACATGTTTTAATAAGAAAATTCAACCCAACCTCAAATGAGAAAATATCATTATCCAACTTTTATACAATATAAAAAAAGTCACATCAATTTATTTTTTCTTTACACAATGGAAAAAAATTAAACGAGAGAAAAGAAAAAAATAAAATTGAAAATATCTTAAAAGGAAAAAAAAAATTAAAGGTAAAGAAATTAGTTGTCAATGTATTGGGCGTTGCTCTGCTATGCCCTTTTCATGGTGCTATTGTTAAAAATACTTTATTTGAAAATGGTGATGGTACAAATACATTCCGTGTACTTAATCCAACTCAAGCATTTTTACATTTCAATTTTTTTTTGTTATTGACCCATTGTGGAGCGCGGGCCAATATAATAATTATTATATTATTACGTAATGGTTATTTTAAAAAAATAATTTTAAAAACAAATATATTGAGATAATATTTTTAATTTTTTAAATTTGATTTTTTATATCATCATATCAAAATAAATACAAAAACATCAAGAAAATATTAATTTGAAGTAAAAAAATAATTTTTTAAATCATTTTTTAAATGCAAAAACAAACGTGCTTTAATAAGAAAATTCAACCCAACCTGAAATGAAAAACAATTATTATCACCCAACTTTTGTATAATATAAAAAAGTCACATCAATTTATTTTCTCTTTACAGTATGAAAAAAAAACTCAATAAGAGAAAAGAAAAAAAAATTAAAGAGGAAAAAAATCAAATTAGAAATATCTTAAAAGGAAAAAAAATAAAGAGAAATAAATTAGTTACTAGAGTATTGGGTGCTGCTCTGCTGTACCTTTTTCATGGTGTTACTGTTGAAAATACTTTATTTGAAGATGCTAATAGTGCAAATATATTTTGTGCATTTAACTAACTCAAATATTTTTATATTTGAAAAAAACAATTGTTATTGTCCCGCTGCAAAGTGCGGGCCAATACGGTAGTTATTATATTATTACATAAAGGTTATTTTTAAAAATTTTAAAAATAAATATATTGCGATAATATTTTTTTATTTTTAAATTTGAATTTTTATTTCATCACATCAAAATAATACAAAAAATATTAATTTGAAGTAAAGAAAAAAATTTAAAAAATAATTTTTTTAAAGCATTTTTGAAATGCAAAAACAAACATGCTTTAATAAGGAAATTCAACCCAACTTGAAATGAAAAACAATTATCATCACCCAACTTTTGTACAATATAAAAAAAATCACATCAATTTATTTCATCTTTACAATATGAAAAAAAAACCCAATAATACAAAAGAAAAAAAACTAAAGAGGAAAAAATCAAATTGAAAATATCTTAAAAGGAAAAAAAAATAAAGGGTAAGGAATTAGTTGTTGGTGTATTGGGTGTTGCTCTGCTATACCCTTTTCATGGTGCTACTATTGAAAATACTTTATTTGAAGATGATGATAATGCAATTATATTTTTGTGCATTTAACCCACCTTAAACATTTTTACAATTGAAAAAACAAATTGTTATTGACTCGTTGCGGAGCGCAGGCCAATATGCTAGTTATTATATTATTACGAAATTGTTATTTTTTAAAATATTTTTTTAAAAAAATATATTGAGATAATATTTTTTATTTTTTTAAATTAATTTTTTATATCATCACATCAAAATAATACAAAAAAATAAAAAAATATTAATTTGAAGTAAAAAAAATAGAAATAATTTTTTTAAAGCATTTTTGAAATGCAAAAATAAACATGTTTTAATAAGATAATTCAACCCAATCTGATATAAAAAACAATTATCATCACTCAACTTTTGTACAATATAAAAAAAAGTCACACCAATTTATTTATCTTTATAGTATGAAAAAAAATCAATAAGAGAAAAAAAAATCAAAGAGGAAAAAAATCAAATTAAAAATATCTTAAAAGGAAAAAAATTAAAGGAAAAGAAATTAGTTGTCGGTGTATTGGGTGCTGCTCTTCTATGCATTATTCATGGTTCTACTATAGAAAATACTTTATTTGAAGATAGTGATGATGTAAATATATTTCGTGCTTTTAACTCAATTTAAACATTTTTGCATTTGAAAAAAAATATTATTGACCTGCTGCGGAGCGCGAGTCAATATGTTAGTTATTATATTATTATGTAATGATTATTTGTCAATATATATTTTTTAAAAAATATATTGAGATAATATTTTTTTTATTTTTTAACACTATTTTTTTATATCATCACATCAAAATAATGCACAAACATCGTTTTCCTCGCTTTGTTTGTTATTAGAAATCTTTTTTTCTTAGGTAGTCGGATCCTGATAATTAGAATGAGTAAAGTTGGCAGCAGGGCCCAACTCTCCTGGGTCCTGCTGAGCAACAGAGCCCAACACTAAGAGAAAAAAAAATTCAATCAATCCAACCTCAAATGAAAAAAAAATATTTTCACCCAACTTTTGTACAATGCAATATAACCAAGTCCAATTATTTGTTTTTTCTTCACTATATGAAAAAAAATAATAAGAGAAAAAGAAAAAAATCTACGAAGGCAAAGAACTAAAATTTGACATATTGGGGTCGGGCTCAAAGCCGAACCCAATAATGTTAGGTGTTGCTGCCAAGCCAAACTCAACACCTGTTGGAAGCGATTTGGGTGTGACTACAAGCCAGACCCAATAACTTTTGGCACAGAATACACAAAAAAACAATACATCATAGGAATATTTTTTATTAAAAAATAGAAAAGACAACGCCCTTTTACGTTACAGTGTGGTTCATGGTGCAAATATTCTATATTTATAGTGTGGTTCATGGTACAAATATTCTATATCTATACTTATATAGTGTGGTTCACAGTACATTAAGTCTATATCCACAGTAAATATACAATATTTTCCCAACACATTTTAAAATATAGTATAATGTTTCCTTTCCTGTTCTTACTTTTGCAATTTACATTTCAGTATTTCTTAGTCATAATATGTCTTTTATTTTGTTGATATAATCTCAAGTTATAAAGTAAATTCATGCATCTTGTCTTTTTTTTTGTTTTATATAGATATTTTTATTTTTAAAAATAAAAAATATTTATTTTTAAATAATAATCCTAATATGTTTGGTTTTATATATAATTTTTTTTATAACGTGAGTTTATTCAATCAATTTTATTTATATTTTTATTTATATTATCTATTGTTAATTTAAATATACAAATTCATTTAATACAATCAGATAAATATTTTATTTTATATGATTAAAATATTATTGGTTAAAATCATGCCAAAAAATAATTGTAAATTTCAGATAAATGGTTTAACAATTTATCATTAAACGAACAACTTTTGTTTATTAATTTAAAAGTGTATAAATTTATTTATTTTAATCTAAGGATTTTATACTTTTTTGTGATAAGTTTCAGGAATTTTAAATAAGGTCCATATAACCATTGAGGTGGAGGCCAACTAATTTTAAAATTAAAAAATTATTGATTGTTTCTTTAATTCTTAGATCTGAAGTTATTTTTAAGTTTTTTCGTTTGTAATGATTTGTGTTCCTATTTATGAGATTATTTTGTTTCTTTAGATTTTTTTATGCTTTTTTTAATTAATTTATATTACTCTTGATTTAATATATCTCCTCAATTAAAAGTTTTTTGGACTGAAAAGAAATTTACACTACCTTATGTTATTAATTAAAAGAGAGAATGAGGATTGTGAGATTTGAATTCGTAATTGTTTGATAATCAAAATTCTAATATCATATAAAGAACCTCATAAATCTAAAAGTTTAAATTATTAAATGATTTCTCAAAATATAATTTATATTGGTTTTTAATATATTATTATAAAGTAAAAGTCATTTGAGTTTGTAACTTATATTGATTCACACTATCCTATACTTAATTTATATTAATTAGATTGAAAGTGGTGAGATTTGAACTCATGATTATTTAATTTTTTTAAATTTTAAATGTTTATAGGTTAACATTATATTTTAATTAAAAAAATAAAAATAACAAAATTCAAAACTTATCATCATTTAATTATAAAATTTTAATATTATATCAAAAATAAATTTGAGCTTTTGAAAAAAAATTAAAGTTACAATCAGTACAAAGGATGGATAACCGTTTAAGGGCTTTAATTTTAGCACGGCAACAATTCTAACAAAATATCTAGAGATACGTGGGAATATTATTAGTATTTAACTGACAGACAGTAGAAACATATTACTTTAGGAATAACCTGCTGACAAAAAAATTCATCGCAGCCAAATAGCTACTCTGTGAACAATTATAGGAAAGTCGCAGTAATTTAGATATTGTTTATTTACTGAAAGTAGTTTTTTTAGAAAATAAATTTTAAAAAAATGAATTTTAAGAAAGTATTTTCTGATATTTAGTAGTGTAACAAAAAATAAATTGGAAAACACTTTATAGTATTTGGTTATGTCATGGAAAATGATATGAAAAATAACTTATTAATGTTTTATTTTTTTCAAGTTTATTAAAATAATAAGCAACAAATCTTACAAATTAAAAAGTTGAATGAGAATGAAATTGAAAAAAAATATAACTTCATAAATTATCTCAAATAAAATAAATAAATAATAAAAATAATAGAGATCAAAGCTAAAAAATTAAAAAAAAATAAAAGATGAAGAAATTAAAATAATAATAATAAACATTTCATAAATTATTTCAAATAATTTAAGTAACAATCAAAAGAATGAGGATCAAATTTGATAAATAAAAAATTTTAATAAAAAAATGATAAGGAAAAAGCAAATAACAATTATAAAAATAAAAACCAAAGTTACTATAAAAATTAAATTTTAAGAGATGAAATTGAAAAATAAATATTCAAAACAAATTATATATAACAATCAAAATTTTGAGGATCAAATTTGATATAATCAGCAAATAATGACATTTTTAAAATTTTCACAACTTCCGATAAGTCTTTTCCGTCCAAATTTTCCAGGAAAACACTTTCCTGAAAACCAAGCCAAATTTTCCTTTGACTGGAAAGTGTTTTCCGTTAACCAACTTTTATAATGGCAAACAAACACATGAATGTTTGGAAAGTGATTTCCTGGAAACTATTTTCCAGAAAACAAACACAACAACAAAAGAGAAAACATTTTCTTGGAAACTAAACCAAATTTTTCTTTGACTGGAAATTATTTTCCATTGGCTGGAAAGTATTTTTCATTGATCGAAAAGTATTTTTTATTAATCAACTTTTCTAATAGCAAACAAACACTAAAAAATTTAAAAATAATTTTTCAAAAACTACTTTTCTAAAAAAAAAAAAAAAAACATATCCTTAAACTTAGCACCATGCAATGCCACTGAAGTTAGTTTTACTTTGTAGGGAAGTTCCGATGTTCCAGCAAATCCTCCAACTCATATAGCTCGGATATAACTTTGTACACTTTGCAGCTTTGTAATACAACTTCCTGGAATCTTAAGAGATGGCATATTTTCTGAAATTTTCCTTAAGTTAATCTCCTCCTTTCCAACACAACAAGGCTATAACGAATACCTGCAGTTAGACTTGCAGGTTCTCGCATGACTGTCGAGGCTATCATTCTATCGAACCAAAGGCCCCTTCTGGTATTGCTTCTCAACGTCCTTTTTATTTAGAAAAGCAATGCCAAAGAGGCTCTACGCTGTAGAA
>Ga0325401_1002866_pt1 | contig 15512 bp, 10 predicted proteins | sample PopdelMetagenome_FD_205666 | JGI IMG/M metagenome (GOLD analysis project Ga0325401, IMG submission 205666) | Populus deltoides microbial communities from Bellville, Georgia, United States - Xylem-PdKOR-R2 | ecosystem: Host-associated > Plants > Phyllosphere > Stem > Wood/Secondary xylem | place...
TAGGAGTTTTTTCGATGTGACCCAGTTAACTTGGTTAGTCCAAAAGCATCTTAACTAATCAGTAAAAAACATTTGAGGATAAAATTTAGAAAAGAAAAAACAATGAAATTAACAGTGATTTCTTAAAAAGTGCATTATTTTTTTACATTTGACAGTGTCATGAAAAATAAGTGAAAAACAATTTTCAGTATTTGGTTATGCAATGGAAAATAAGATGGAAATTAACTTATTAAAATTTTAATTTATTTTTTAAAAATTTATTAAAAGAATGAGGACCAAATATGACATATAAAAAGGTTGAAGGAAGATGAAATCGAAAAAAATTCTAATTTCATTAATTATTCCAAATAAAACAAATAGCAATAAAAAGAATAGGGACCAAATATGATAGATAAAAAAAATTCAATTAAAAGAAGTATAGGAGACAAATAAATAGCAGTCAAAAGAATAAGAATCAAAGTTAATATAAAAATAAAATTAAATAAAATTTTAAATGATAAAATTAAAAATAAAATTAAATCAAATGATTGAAAACAAAATATTCATCAATCAAAATATATATTAGAGATTAAATTTGATATAATCAACAAATAAAATGATATTTTTGAATTTTTTGCAACTTCTTGAAAATGTATTTCGTCCAAAATAAAAGAAAAATATTTTTCTGAAAATCAAGTTCAATTTTAATTTGACTATAAAGTATTTTTTATTAATTAATTTTTCTAATAGTAAATAAACATGAGAGAGTTAAGTAAGTTGTTTTCAAAAAAATCATTTTTCATTAAAAAAAAAAAGCCTATGATTCACAATTTGAATCCCATTTGAAGATCACATGATCTAATGAATTATATTTTTTTTGAAGTTTTATTTTAATATTTAATATGGTTTGGAAAGATATCTACCAAAATAAAAGGGGAGCCAAATTTTAGAAAGAAAAAAAAATTACAGAAGAGACTTTGGGAAATTTTACTCACCCAGAAGAACTACAGCTTGTTATTCCTCTCTTGAATTTCACCAAGGAGAGATTTGATCCTATTTTCGTCCTAAACCTTAAAAAAGAAGGAAAAAAAAAAAGAAATAGAAGGGAGATAGACACATATCTAGCAAATCATGGAGCGGCCCTATAACATGACTGGTTTGTGCAACACAAAAGTGAGAAAACAGGTTAGGGTAAACAGAGACACAACAGATGTGAAAGAGAGAAATGTCTGTGTGTTAAAGCAAGTTCTGTATGGGCTCTATAAACATAATTAGGCATTAAAGAGGGTAGCCCATGATGAGAGATTTCATGTACAAGTCATTTTCCTATAATGATAGGAGCAAGACTTTGACCAGAGGGGAGGGCAATATTGCAGAATGAAAAGACCATATATAGTTGCTTGCTTAGCAATATATTCTTTGCCCTGATCATGTCGCATGTACTCATAGTTAATCACATTCTTCTTTTGAAGGATTTGATCTTTGCTTCTTGTCATACAAGGAGATGCAACAGCTCAAACCTTCAGGCTTTGAGAAGTGGTGGGTCTAAAAGTATATGATTTTAATTTTGCCACCTTCTTTCTTTCTTTCTTTCTTTTGAAGAGACGACCGTAAACCAATTAAATGAGAAACAATACCATATATTTGTGAGGAGAGAAGAGAAGAGAAGAAAGGGAGTATACTGCATTGAGTTGTCAAATTCATTGTTGCAAATCCTGAATTGGCCCAACAGGTTAATGCGGAACCTACAGGCCGATCTAGGGTTTGAGCCTGTCTAGGTTGAACGAAATATAAAAGAAGAAAAAAACTCAACTAATATGGTCAAAAAACTCAGATGATTTGCTAACATGATCAGCCTGATTAATATCCAATCAAAACTCAAAACTCAACCCTTAATCTATTTATTTTAAAAAATAATAATTAAAAAGATATTATTTTAATTTTTATAAAAAAAAATAAAAAATTAGAATCAACCATCTTTAACCTCTGACCCCAACTTTATGCATCATCAACCCCTATTCAAGCAAGTTTTACAATGATCAAATGTGCTCCCGTGCTTCATTCAATAGTACTGAATGCATTTGGTGTATGTGCACTTTTGTGTACATGCATGCCAAAATACCTGCATCAAAATCAAATTTGAAAATGACACCCATGATAAAGACACCATCTTTAAATTATATTCTAGCTATGCGTTTTTAAGATGATATGGTGTTATCAAAACTAAATCAAACCAGCCGGTTCGACCAATAAACTAGTAAAGTAGACTCAAGATCGATCTAGCCTAAAGGTACGAGTCATTTGTTCAATGATCTAATAATAAAAACAGGATGAATTGAATTGAAATGGTAAAAAAAACCGGTTGAATTGTTGACTTGATTGATGTGGTGGTGCCGTATTAGCATTTGGAAAAAAACGTGAAATTATGTAGCCATGAAAATAAGTATACCATTGACTAAGTTTTGTGATAAACACCAGTTTAATCCTCATCTTTTGCCTTTATTAAGTTTATTATTGGTTTGAAATTCTAATAGATACTCAAAAGGGTGGTAGACTAAGGAGGAGGAGGAGGAGGAGGAGGAGGAGGAGGGGATTTGTATTTGTACCTAATTAGTCACTTCTCAAGACAACAATGACACTATTAGGATCAGTTGCTTACATGATTTTGTTTTCAATTTTATTTCAATCTTTATGTTAATGCAGATCCAAAAATGTCTTAGAGTAATGATTAATGTTTGATTTAATCCCCCCTCCTGGAAGAAAAGGAGTGAGGTTAATTAATTTTAGATTCATATCCTATTCTTGTTTTTCATATAATCAAAATAAATATATTAATTAAAGCATGGAAAAAACAACTACATTATCCTTAATTAATTTCAGATAATGCTAAATTTAGAAGGAGATTTTTACCAAAATTGTTTCTAGAAAATTTTAACCATTGAATTTATGTACCTTTTTTTTATATAATAAAACTCACTTATTCAAGATGTTAAAAATATCTAAAAATAATTTGGAAAAAAAAGGATAAAATCATCATTATTAGTATGTGTTTGTTTACGTAATTAACCGACTTTCAAATTGTGATAAAACATTAGTGCATAGTCAACTGTAGTTTCAAACAGAATTAGTATATGTTTGATATTGTAATATATAATACTTTTTAAAAATATTTTTCATTTAAAAATTTATTAAAATAATTTTTACTTTATTTTTTATATCAGGAAATCAATACCATAAAAAAAAATATTATTTTAATATATTTTTAAAATAAATATACAATTAAAACACATCTAAATACAGAATAAAATACAATACTAAACAGTCACTGGCTGCTTAGACAAACACGAAAGCTATTTTTTTGTTTTTTTTTTTTTTTCCCCCAAGGCTAGTTGGTAGTTGTGGGGCTATGTAACCTTTTTATTTGAGTACATGAACTAGTATATCATACCACAATGTTGAAATTGAGGATATTCTCACGTCCTTGTAGGCACTAGGCAAGGCACTCTCTTTAGCAACACAAAGGAAAATAAAAGTCCAAGAAAATGATTATATGTCATGACTCAGAGAGAGATAGCTAAATACTGGAGGAAGAGACATCGGGAAGCTTTCACTTTCAGAGGTTAGGAAATTGAACCTCTCTCAGCTCTCCCTTTCTGCTTCAAACCTGCACAGCTTTTCTCAGCACAAGTTAGGCTCTGAAATCTGTAAACAAAAATGAGTAGCCAATAACACCCTCTTGAGTCTTGAGTTTGAAACCTATCTACTATTTCTATTTTAAAATCCGGCAGCAAGTTCTATGCATTTTGACCCGCATCCTACATTGACTTGCCTCTTCTTCAAACCCTACCAGGCTTCTTCTCAACAAACCACCAAAAAGTTTCTTGATATTAGGACCCCAAAAGGAGCAGAAGAAATAAAGAAGGGCAATCCCCATCTCCAGTCATCTCTCACCGCTGCTCCTGCTTACAGTATTTCTTGCTAAATAACTCTAGTTAGTGCTCCATTTCCATGCCATGATCAATCGGGTTACAAGGAAGAAAGAAATGGGGGTTCTAAGAAGAGAGCTGGCTTGCTTATCTCTTCTTCTTCTTCTTCTGTTAATAATGTCACTGCTAGGGACTCCATGTTATGCTGTTGGCTATGGAAAGTTTAGTAGCGTCAAAGGCGGGTCTAGTTCTGAGCTGAGGAACAAGCCTGCCATGTCTAATAGTGTTGGTGGCCTCAAGAGAAATGCAAATAAAGATGGTAATGAAATTTTTGGTGCTGATAAGAGGAAGGTCTATACAGGACCGAATCCTTTACACAACAGATAAGTTACTACAGCTAGTCGCCAAGCTTGAATCTGCTTCCTTTATATATGAGACTTTTTTTTATCTGTTTTCTTTCTTTGCTTTCCTTTTTTTTTTCTTATCACTTTTATGAACATTTTTTATGCTTGGAGCTCTTGCTGTAATCTCCACAGTAAATGTTTCAAGTGGTCTTACAGATGTATATGAGAGTTTAGGTTTGAGATTTTGGCTGAAGAAACATACTTATATTTGTTAAGATTATAAACTGAGGAAGAAGTCAATACTGCTGCTTTCAAATATTACTCATGAAACATCAATGCCCATTAATGGAGTTGTTGGTGTTATAAATTCTGATCTGCTATAGAAATTTGCTGTTGGTTGGTGGCAATTAGTCCTGTCGTTGCTTCTGCTGGAAGAAGAAAATAACTTTACTGTTTCAGTGGGCTAATACTTTCTTTACACTGTTTAAGATTACTAGGTACTAGGCACTTGTCGATATAAGGTTTGCACACAACATATATATATAATTTCCACAAGGAATTAAAGATATTGTAATTTCCAATCATGTCATGTCATGTACCAAACTTTAAAATCAAACCCTAAACAATGCTGAGTCGCTGAGATTTGGATTATGATTAGGTTAGTTTCGGGTTAAGCTTTAAAATTTATTATTTTGCTAATATTTTGAGTGAACAACGCTAATTTTCAACAAAAAAAAAAAGAATCGTATGGATGGATGTACAGAGGACTTGCGCCTCAGTGCTTGAAACAGTAAAGATGGATCCTAATGCACAGTACAAGCATTCATGACTCATGCCTGCTCTAATGGCCATTTTTCATCTTGGCTGGAAACCAGAGGGAGGGAGGAAGCAGCAGGACTGTGAGCCTTAAATTCCTTGTGGAATTGTTTATCAGAGACTGTTAGACCCAATCATCTTCAATTTCTTTGCCTGAATAATTATGTGGCAGACCCCACCTTAAATTCTGGTGTTGATTCGCCCTTTGCCAGCCATATGTCCACCATATAATGAGGATTTTTCCGATTACAAGCACACACGCTCTCAATTTATGACCTTTCTTCCTTTGGCTTCATGCCCCAGCAAGAATGATTGTGGTATTGTTCGATAGTTTTTTATTTAAAAATATATAAAAATAAAAAAATATTTTTTTAATTTTATTTTTTATATCAACATATTAAAACTATTTAAAATTATAAAAAAAAAACTAATTTCAAGATTTTGTAAAATATAGTTTTTACCGCAAAGACAAACGAGTTGTATGAGTACATGTAAACCATGTCTTTATTATATATATTTATTTTGTATTTATTATAGTTTCAATTTTTAGGTATTTATTATTCAATAATATATAAAAAATTATAAATGATATACATATATATATTTCAATATCAATATATAACATATATGTATATTATTTAATTTTTATTTTTATATATGCATCTTAATATTGATATAATATATAGATGTATGTATATAATTTATAGTTTTTTTTATATCTAGATACAAGAATATTTGTATCATATTGGTTAGATAATAATCCCAATATATCAGCAAGTGTCACAGAAATCTCACCCCTTTCTCGTAAATAAATAATCCAAGCACATTTCTACTCGTGAGTAGATTGCTTTATGTGCAGGTCTGTATATAATTCTCTCTGATTTTCGAGTCTAATAATCCTAAAATCTCACCCGTCCAGATCACTACTTGATGCAGAAATGGGGTTCTTAGGAGGATTTTAGAGATAATCCCATTCACTAATCTTTTATAATTAATAGCAAGTTCTTCATGCGTGTTTGAAATTATATAAATTATATTATGATATAACGTGTTTTTTAAAATAATATTTTATTTAAAACATATCAAAATAATATTTTTTTTATTATTTTATATTTTATATCGGTATATTAAAACCATAAAAAAATACTATAAAAAATATCAATCAAGCTAAAAACACTTTTAAAATACTTCTAGAAACAAAAAATAAAAAACAAAAAACAAAAGCTAGAGATTTGACTTGTACCAATCCATCAAAAGAATATGCACTAATTTCCAAAAACAATATACCATCACCTAATGGAGGACAATGCATAGCTTAATTAACACATTTCCTATGAAGAAGAAAAATCAAATTTTAATCTAAGAATTTGGTATAGAGGGGCCAGGATTATTCCATCCATGAGCATCAAACAAAAATGATTTTTGGAAAAGAATTTCATTGCAAGTATTGTACCAAGCACTCATCTGATCTCCCTTTCCCCTTTTTGGTGGGTGGATGGAAAAGGGATTAGAAAGGATTCCAATTACCAAGCCCTAATCTGAATACAAAGTGATTTAGTAGGTGCAACTTGCAGGATTCCAATCACAATTACACTGGGAATAAAATTGAAAGAGGAGCTAAAAAGTAAAAGATTTCAAAAAAGTAAGAAAAGGATGGCTTATAAGAGACCTAGAAGATGAAAAGCATCAAGATTTTTCAACAGTTAGTGAAAAAAGAGAGGTGTTGTTGACATTGGCTTAAACATGACCAATAATGGATGGGGAGATCTATCCTTTACATCATACAATACATTTTTTTTATATTTTTTTGCTAGGAAAAGAAATGGAATAACTCATAAGAATATATAAATGATAGTGTAGCTTCAGAACTACTTCACCGCAAAAAAACAAAAATTCTTCATATCAAGTAGTTCTGATTGTTACAGTGATGCGGTGTCATTTTACACTAATCATAATATTTAGTTAATCAGCACACATCATAATTTTGCCCAAAACTCTCTTAAAACCTTGGTTTAAAAAAGACATTACAATTTATAATTTTTTTAAAATTTATTTTTTTAAACCACAACCACGACATCAAAAACATGTTAACATCTTTAGAGTCCATGTTACTTTAGTTGTTCCAAAGGTTAAACAAATCAATTTTCACTCATCTAAACGAGTGTTTTTTTTATTTCATAGTTTAGATAGACGAACCATGTCCAGATTAGTACATTCATGAAAAAATTTCTTTCTTGCTGCTGCTCTTCTGATTCAAGACTGAGGTGACAACATGGGAATTGGGAGGAAGCCTATTTCTCATTGGAGCCAATACCTCAATGATAATGGCCTTATCACTGCCCAAACTGTCAAGGATCTAAAAGGCTATCTCACCACATGACCTCGATAAACTGAGAGCTAGATGTTGACCGGAGGTTCCCTACATGGCTTGTTCTTATGGTAGAGTTTAAAGAAAGAGAAACTAGAAAACATGAAGTACTCGATGAAGTTCTCAGAGCCATGGCCTCGCTCTGGTAAGGTCCAGAGGTTACCAGGTAACAGTACAGTTTAAAACTTATTTCAAGAGCGCAAGGACCATAATATCTCTGTCCAGACTCGAGATACTTGTAACGAAGAATCACAAGCCTAGAATCTGATTTGGACAGAACACACCTCAGCTGTAGCTGGGGAGGGGGGGGGGGTTAAAAGAAGTAAATTTCTATGATCATTTTTCTTGCTGAGAATTCAACAGTTGTGTACCTTTTCAAAGTTTAAACATTCAAGAAAAAAAACCCTAATCAACAGGTCCTTGGAGACATTTGAAGAGGTTTTAAAGGATCCAAGTTGGCAAAAGTCCATAGCCATGATGCTCGGGCATCACCAAAATTCTCCAACCACCGAGTACCAACGAAATCACTATCATATTTACTGTTTCACTCACATTCACGTGTACTTGTCAAGGAAAATCCACAGGTGTGAGCTATATAAAAACCCACAAACTGTTAGGCAAATTATGATAGCAAACATTACATTTCAAACTTCTTTGCGATGAAAAGAACTTGACAAATAATCATTATATCATCGGGCATCAAATGCAATTTGGTCTGGAATTAGTTTGTGAAAGTTGTCTATATTGTTTCTTCTATATCTTCCTTCTCAACCTCAAATCGAGGTGCTTTACAATGATAATTTAGTCCCTTTTCAGTTATTCAAGGTCTTGCTTTCTTTTGAAGGAAAGAATATATCAAATTTGAATAGTTTGACAATGTGATGGGAGAAGTTGAAGAATGTTACCCTACCCAACTTCTAAATGATACAAAGAAGATTCTGCAGGTCCACCAGCTTGAAAGAGCTTACTTGGCTATGTTGCTGTCAGCTGAGGTGAGGGTCTTGAAAGAGCTGAGTAGCGCTGTTCTTGTCAGCTAAGATTTGAGCATTGATAAGAACGAGATATGCTGACAATAATACAGCCAAGAATCAGGGATTTCATTATTCGGATGGTTTATGCTAGAAAGAATTTTATGTACTATTCATGATATTACTAGTGACCCCTACGCAACTAAATCTGGTCCGCATGCTAACCGAAACTCTAAACTTAAAGTGCAGCAATTTGAGGTGAATGCGGCTGCTCTTTGCTTGAAAATGTATTGATATAATGTTTTTTATATTTTTAAAAAATTATTTTTGCCATCAGTTCATCAAAACAATCCAAAAACATCAAAAAAATTAACTTGATGCAAAAAAATATAATTAAAAAAGCATGGTCACGCCGCAATAACAAACACTCCCATACCTGACCTAGTATAGATACATGAAAATCTATTTATGCTTTCAAAATTAGATAATTGACTTGTTTCTATTGCAAATTAATAATAGGACTAGCTGAAGGATTTATGGCAATTTCCTGAATTTTGGCCTACATCTTTGGGATATTTTAAGAGAATTAGCTTGGCGAGCTTGGACAAGATTTGTTAAGAGGACTCACACCTTCTAACCTCGCTTAAGCAAGCGCAAATCTCAACTATATATCATCCATGATGATATGTCCTAATTCCTCATTAAATCCAGGAACGCTAGTCATCATATCATTTGCAAAACTCTTGCTACTTGTCATTAGTAGAACTCCTCAAAGTTTCCTTATTGAAACTACACCTTCCCCACTATAAATATAACCTCATTTCTCTAATAAGAAGACAAGTTTATAACACACAGTAGATCTCTCTCTCCCAATTCTCATATTCCAAACCAAAACACCTCTCCAAACTTTCAATCTTCCATTCTCACCAATTGCCTCCTAGCTTCCTCACATACCACAAGTTTGGGTTCCCTCGTATTGCCTAGCCCTCCTCCCTCCACTCTCCTTATCTGTCTATTACATCAATTGAGTTACTTGCATGTAACGCTACCTTTTTTCACAAAAAGAACCTACATTTACATCTAGCATGTGATAATTTAGCTGTGTAGTTGATGTGCAATGGAGCATTGTTACCATGGGAAAGAATAAAATCTATGACTTTATTTTCTCATATGTGTTTGTTCTCATTTACTAAGACTATAACTTGCTCTTAGTTTCTTCTCAGCTAGATGAAATATTATTTAACAAGTAAAAGTTCCTCGCTAGCCCTCCATTTTCATTTGAATTCACCCATGTCATGTACTGTATAAAATCAAGCTTCTTTTACAATAAATGAAAACTCATTGATATTCATAATCACTTTGTGTCTGTTGGTGTCACACAGAAATGGTCCATTTTCTTTTAATGAAATTAATTTCATACAAGCCACATGATAGAAAAAGTAGATACTTCAAATGCTTTCTCTACATTTAGATCACAATGCTGAAAGTTACAATCTGGGAGCAACAATTGATCTATCTAATCCCAACACAAGCAATCTTCTGGCATAGAGTTGTATAACAGCAACAATGCTATTAATATCACAAAAGCATACAGGCTTAAAGGAGCATTTAACAGGATGATAATTACTTTATCTTTTATGACATCAATTAATTTAAGTACAATCTTTGGATCAACTGCAAGCAATAGCTGTCTATGTAAAATGTTGTGCATTTGCATGTTGAGGGAACAAGAGAGGTTGCACGCAAGTAGTTTCATGAAAATGAATGAAAGCTCCGGTACCTTAAAGTTTGGAGGCATGAGCTGTGATTTTGCTCAAGGCAATTGCTGTTTTTGAAACAGATAAGTGTCCCAAATGCTTGCGGATGAAATTCCCAGCCAACATGATCTTCTGCAGATCCACATTGGTCTTGACCCCAAGACCATTGAGCATGTAAACAACATCTTCAGTGGCAACATTCCCAGAAGCACCTTTAGCATATGGGCAACCCCCCAGACCAGAAACTGATGAATCAACTGTGCTGATCCCCATCTGGCAAAAGAACATGCACTTTGTAAGGATTTAATTAGTTGAGGTGTAAGGTTTTGGTTTGATACACCAGTCTATGGTTTGTCAGACTCACAACAGCCTAAAAAAAAAGAAACAGGATGATTCATTATCCCTCATATCATCGAGGAAACAGATTGGATGTTATACCCAAAGCTATGAGGCTTTGTCTTCCTGTAAATTATTGAGTTAATAGCATAACCATTGAATAAAATATGGACATCACTTTGCTTTCAACATTAACAAAGGTGAAAGAAGAGGAGTTACTTGAAGTGATGCTAGAATATTTGAAAGAGCTTGCCCATAAGTATCGTGAAAGTGGACAGCAAGCTTTTCAATAGGGACAACATCAATAACAGCTTCGAGCATTGGGATGACAGTGCCTAAGCCATGGAAAGGAAAAAATAATTCAACACCTACCCCATCTTACCCAGAAGATGATAAGAGAAAGGTCAAGAGCAAAGCCTCAATGAGACTATAATGAAAAACATAGAAGAAACAACTGCTTCTGATATATAAGACATTCATATAGGTGCAAAACCTAGTTTCAACAAATTGTCACGCTGCAGATACTAGTTAAACCAAATATACAAGTGAATTAATCATCTTTAATTATGAGCAGAAGGCAACTTGACATTACCAGGAGTACCAACTCCAATTGTATCACCAAGAGAAATTTCATAGCATCCCATGTCACAAAGCTTTTTGGCCACATATGCAACTTTAGATGGAGAAACCATGCCTTCTACAGGACACCCCACAACACATGATATATAGCTGCCAGGATTAAAAAGTAATTATTTTGTCAAAATACCAAATTATTTTATGCTACATGTTAAGAATTAAGTGACACAAATTTTTGGGACATCGTATTAAGGAAACCGAATGAGGGTGGGGCTTAATGCATAGCATTATGTCAGCTCTATTGCAAACCAGGCATTCTGGTTCAAAACACACGGGAGGTTGCAAGAAATGTTGCTCTACTAATTCCAATGGTAAAATGCATAAGCCTTGGGTACTCGCCTACCCTTATTGATACTATGGAGGATATGTATCGAATATTTGGGATAATAAATTGAGTTCGAATATCAAACATGATATCCTTTGGATATCAGGTTTCCTGGATAAGATAGAACTATGAACATCTCATTCATGATTTAGAGGGGGGAAGAGGGACAAGGAGAACAATAACATGTCAGTAAAGGACAGAAAACTGAGCTATCCAAGTTTTTTGAGTTCAGTAAGATGTCAATGTTAACAATCCTTATGGACATATCATATAAATTATGTATCGCTGAAAGAGCTTTCAAGGTATTATTAAATAGTTGCCACAGAGATCATCTTCAACTGCTATTTAGGTCATTTTCCATGTCAATTTCCATACAACTATAGGCATAAAAGATTAGGCCACATTATCTTCTAAATTAAAAGGGAATGCACTTCCTAATTTTTCCTCCAAAGGTTTTCTTCGGCCAGCTGTCATTGCTGTGCAACCATTCTGGCTTTCAAGCCAGAGGTGAAGAACATTTTGTTCATTTTCAGCAAAAATGATCTCCATTTTTCCTTTAAAGGGCTGGTCAAAAAGACAGGAAAAAGTCACAGCTCTCTTCTATATTTGGCACTTCAAGAGCCTACAACTTGTCATCTGGTCACCAGAATGAGTTAATATCTTGGATCTGTTATTAAGAAAATGAACTGTGCCAACTGCTGTCAAAGCAAACCAAAAGATATTACAAACCAAAATCACCTTCCTGTCAGTCAGAAGATCTGACAGTATGCATCCTTTAAAATGCCATCTATCTCTTTATGTAAATGTGTTACTTATGAATACATTCTCAACAAGAATGAATACCTTCAAGCATATCCAGAATAGGATATCAGAAAATACTGGGGGTTTTGAGATTACTAAACTCAGATGAACCACCAGTACACTAAATTTGTTCTAGATTGACCAAAATGCAGCAATACAAGCTTGATGGGATAAGAAAAGAACTAACTGTGTATTTAGTGCAAGTTCAAAAACATACCCACGAACAGGAATTGAAAGCTTGCTGGCAGAGAGGGCAACTTCATGATAACGAACAAGACTATCTTCAATGCTGCAATTAATGTTTGATTTTGAGAAACCCTCCGAAGCAGAGGCAAAGACAGCCACTTCCTTAGCTCCAGCTGCAATAGCTGCTTCAAAGCCCTAGAAAAAAGTGCTACAAAAATATCAGCAACTCTCACCACACAAGTTATAATAAATTTATATAGCATGGACTTGTACTTAAAACAGCTCACTTTTAGATTAGGAGTTAAGACTGGAAATCGAGCACCTTTAAAATCTCTGATTGCTTCCATTACATCCTCTGCATCTGCTAGCTGTATACCAAAAAGTAGTTTAAAAACATAATAATAGACTTCGGTTTGGGAGGGAAGCTCCCTTCAAAGAACGACAAGACAGATATGAATTAAAAAACCTATGTGAGTGCACCAAACAAATAGACATTAGAATAAACCATCAAAATTGATCTAAGGCAGATGTTGCCATATATTTAAAAATTACTAAAATCCAAGAAAAGGCTAGAACACTTTTTTTCTATAAAACATGAATATGAAAATGTAAATGTATAATGATACAAAGAAGAAAAGAGTAACAATATTACAAATGTGAATTTAAGAAAAGTTTCTTATCTCTCATTACAACCAATAATACGCACCTGCGGTACCCATTTTGGGGAAACAAAACTCGTGGCCTCAACAACAGGCAACCCTGAAGAAGCTAGCATTTTGATCAGCTCAACCTTAACAGTAGTAGGTACAATATCCTTCTCATTTTGCAATCCATCCCTTGGACCAACTTCCACTATCTTCACATATTCTGGAATGCTGCTAAAAAGCTGCAGTATAGGCAACAAAACCTCATTTGGAGTAGACAACAACCAAGCTCAAATTTTAAATGCATCCAGAATATGGATATAGAAATGTAAATCACATTGCGTCATTACTAACTTATACTACAGCTGCTTAAGTTTCATTTTCATGAAGCTAAGAATTAATTAAGAAATATTCTTATAGAAGGTGATGATACTGATCCTACAACTCCATTCCTCCCTTATATGAAATGACACTTTTGAGCTAACATCTATAGCATAAAGGAAAGTTCAAAAGATAGTTGATCCACCTTATTTGTCGACTCCCTTCTGAGTTTGTCATTGTAATGAGTACTAAAATGACGACTTGGCAAGCGCAAAGCATCATGAACATTATCAATTTCCAAAGAATTCCAACCCAATATTGAACGTGAATGATTCAAGAAACCCCTTTGAGACATTCTTCTTGTTTGTCCACTCCAAGAGACTGCCTCTCTTGTATCACTACGATAAATAGAGAAAAGAAAAACTCATCGACTCTGATCATTTGTATCACACTAAAAAATGAAGCACTAATTAAGCAAGTCTTGCACATGCAAGTTTGTCAAAAAGTAACCACAAAAATACGAACTTTAAATCATTCCACCAACACTTTCTCAAAAAAAAAAAAAAAAAACCCTTCTTACAACAATCCCAGATAGCTAAATAAATTAAACAAATAAAATCAATCTCCACAATAAATTTTGGGATCAAGCTACACACACATATAACCAAAAAGAAGTAATAAAATCAAGGAAACAAAACAAAAAAAACTTGCCAACCACATTACATCATAAACAACAGAACCTTTGAAGAACAAACAGCTTGAATAACAAACAAAAAGTAAATAAAGGTCCTTACTTTACACCTTTTGAAAAAGAGTTTGTAGGTGCCATGTCATTTGTTGTTGCGCCATCTAAGATGGGTTTCATTGGGACAAAATTACGATGATCTAAGAAACTGCAACTCCGAGAAAACTTGGAGAGAGCCTTTGTGGTTATCATGAGATCAATCACTAAGCTTAAAGATATGCTAAAAATGATCAAAAAAGAAAATTTATTTCAAATTGGTAATGATAGTGAAATATTTAGCTGAAATTTGTCGAGTTTGAGTGGTTTCGATCGAGAAGGAATCGAGGAAAGGAATCGAGTTTGATTAGTTGCAGAGAGCGCGAGAGATAAGATCAGAGCGAGGGCCGAGAGGTCTATTTGCATCAGTCCTTTGGATTGGCATTTCAATATATATTGAATATTATATTAACTCATACATTTTTATTATATTTTATTTAAAAAGAAATTAAAGTAGTAAAATTTAGTATTCAATTCCTTAACTTTTCCCTCAAGTTGTTTTTTGGATATTAGATTATATAATAGAAGTATTTTTTACTCATTATATAATAACTAAATGAATTAAAATTTTATCTATTTCATTTGAAAAAAAAATTAACTATATAATTTTAAAAATACCAATCTTAATGTCTATTGATTTATTTTATAAAAAAAATAGCTCAATAAAGGTGATTATTTTTTTCTTTGAGAAAAAATAAATTGTAATCTGTAAAATTAATTTTAATTATGTTGAATTTTGGATTTTTAATTATTAATGTTACTAGAGGGTATAATTTGGATTTGAAAAAATAAAATCCAACTTTTCTATCCCAAAAATTTAAACTAAAAAATAATGTGTTGTCTGCAAGACTACAACACATCCTTTATTACACTCCCTCCTCAGATAATGCATCTTCTAACCATTGAAAAACATGCAAACAAGGGACTTGGAATAAACATCCCTTAACATTTTCTTCCTTTTTAATTTTGGAATAAAATTCTCTTTTTGAATAAATTTATTAAAATAATATATAAGGGATTATTTAATCATGCCATATATTAAATAAAATTAAAATTTTCGATGATAATATTATTAACATAATATATAGATTTTTTAAAAAATTTTTATTAATATCTAATTTTTATTGTAAGTTGTTTAAATGATTTTTTAAATTATTATTCTTACATATTTCATAAAAATGATAAACTTTTACTTAAAAAACAACACTTCTGATAGAGAAAACATATTTTTTTCAAAAAATACATGAAAAATAAGTTTTTTAACTAATTTTTTTTCTTTTTACTTCAAATCATTCAAATTTTTAAGAATATTTTTTTAATTGTT
>Ga0325401_1002867_pt1 | contig 15510 bp, 7 predicted proteins | sample PopdelMetagenome_FD_205666 | JGI IMG/M metagenome (GOLD analysis project Ga0325401, IMG submission 205666) | Populus deltoides microbial communities from Bellville, Georgia, United States - Xylem-PdKOR-R2 | ecosystem: Host-associated > Plants > Phyllosphere > Stem > Wood/Secondary xylem | place...
GAGGATTATCAATGGTGTCAAGCAAGTATACAAAGCATTCCGAAAATCGTGAGGTATGGGTACTTCTATGTTCTTGAAATTCAAATTCATGTTGATGTTTTTTTTTTCTTACGATAAATGTATCTATTTGGTAAAACACATTTTTCCCAGAAAAGAGGAGTAAATAGAAAAATAAAGAGGCTGAAAGCAGAGATGGAAGAGATTAGTAAGCAACAAGTGAGTATCAGACAAGGGCAAAAGGAAATGAGAGAAAGGTTTGTTGAGATTGAATCAGAATGTGATCAGCTCAAAAAGGAGACTGAACTTATATCTCTTGCAAGTGACAACGTTCAATTTCGCCTCAATATCATCTTCAAGATCTTGAAAGCGAGAGAAGAGAAGGATTTCGGTAAAGCTGCTGATCTTACTTGCTCTCTCAGGTTGGTGTTCGAAACCCCTTCTCACAACTAAGGGTTTATTTGTTTTGCTAAAAATATTCAGGAGGAAAATATTTTCTACGATCATTGCAAAACAAACACTAAAATATTTTCTCCGTTTATTGCAAGTACTATCATCACCATTGATATCAATACAACTACCATTTTTTTACTAATACATTAAATATTTTATCACCATCTCACTATAATCATTTAACACAATATAATTACCGTCATAACAAAAAATTAATGGCTATTACACACTCTAGATAAAAAGAAAAAAAATGATTGTGAGACGCACATATTTTAATTAATTGTGCAATTATGCTAGTTTGGGAAAGTTTTTCTCAACTATAGTAGTTTGAAAAATATTATTTCTACTATGCTAATTTAGGATAAAACTCCGAATGCAATATAATATATTTAATTCAAGTAAAATGCACAGAAAATTTGGAAAGGAAAAAAAATTAATAGAGAAAAGAAAAGGCGATAACCTCATTAGTAAATTCACTTGGTTCCCAAGAAAAATAGCAAGCCTTTATAGTTTGTTACTAATAAGTTTAAAAAACCTAACCTAATTATTGTAATCATCAGCTAAGATAAAATGTTTAATTTTTAATGAAAACTTTTAAAATAATTTATAACCTTTTAGATGTTGTTTGCAGGAATAGTTTGCTTTCTAGTCGAGGATGATGTTGGAGATAATTAAGTTGTTATTACGGCTTTCAAAGGTTGCTATATATATATATTATTGTTTTTAATAGATGTTAGTTTTATAAGTAAGAATTGTTCACCAAGTTTGTGGACATAAGTTGCTTGTAGGAACAACATTGTTGCTTAATATTTGTACAATAATGCAAGTTGTATGTGGACATTTTCATTTATACAATAAAATTATGAATTGATTTATGATCAATTGATGTAAGCTAATATTGTAAGGAAAGGATGAATCTAGGCCACTCCTCATTGATATAATATGTTAGTACTTCCTCTTTTTTATTATTATTGGTTTTTTGCTAAAAAAAAATTACTAGCCTGTTAATTAGTGTTGACTTTAGTATGTTATTCTTTTTCTACTCCTAAGTTATATAAACTTACATGCATCATTGAATATTTAAAAGGTAGTAAAAGAAACAATAATAAATTTAGTATTTATAAAACCTTGATTTTCAAAATATCAAATAGGGCAACTAAAATTATAAAAGTACTTATTGGGATGGAGGTGGTAAGAAATATAGAAGAACTTTGACTTTGAAGACGCGCAAGGAAGAACTTTCTAAAAGAAAAGTCGCATCCTTCAATATTTGGTCAAAGATCAACACAATATTTATTTTTCTTATAATAAGTGAAGTCGACGCAACCATTCTTCAAGAATTAAAAGGGCTAACGAAGACCAAACAAAAGGATTTAGAAGGATATGATTGAAAACCATAGGATTCCAACATTTTTTTTTATATTTTGGACCCTTTTTTTCTTGTTGTTTCTTTTATTTTGAAATGCTTTTAATTTTGGTAACATTAGCTTATGATTTTACATTAAGAACACACACTTGATACAATATAATTCTTATTTATTTATCAATAAAGTTTATATTTTGCTTTTACTTGCATCTTGTTACGTATACTTTTATATTATGAATATATTATCTAGTTTTTTTTCACCATGCAAACAATCATATAGGTTAGATATCTTTAAAAGGTGATATGATTGTACTTAGAATAATTTTCAAGTTTACTACATTTTAAAGGTTCAAATAAGCCAAAACTTATTATAGTGAGTGATTGATGCGAATCCAAACTCATTATAGTCGTGGTGTTAGAAGCTGGTATTTTGTCATCAAAAATGATTTCCCCATTCTCGTATAGCTTTATAATCTTGTCCATTTAGTTTGCTTTTTCAGGATGTTTCATCTTTAACAGCTCGATGAGATTTGCTTCGAGCAAATCATCTAGCATCCTAGATATGTCCGAGCCAGGGAATGGGTACTCATTTTCATATCGCTCTTTTAAGGATGGCCTTTTCCTTTCATCATTTTAAGAAGTTGTCGGTTTTGCGTAATCATTCCTTTTAACACTAGTTGATATCTTTATAACAGTGGGATTAATTATTAAAGATTGTTTTCCTTTAACCTTTGGAGTGTTCTTCCCCTTAACCCTTAGAGTGTTATCCATAAATTTATGACCCTTGTTTCTCTTAGACTTTTGTATAGGTAACAATGAGTTTCTGACTACAGCAATGTTAAGCTCTATATCATGTGCTCGAGTAGCCAATTATTTAAAAAACTAAGGTTTAATGCCTTATAGAATATAGCACACTCCACAACATATCCCTTGAATACACATATCCAAAACAAAAGTTTTAGTGAGTTGGTCTTTATAGTTGTGGCTAAGGTTTTTTCACTGATGAATGTAGTCAATGACAAGATCCACTGTCTATTGATGTGTACTAGTGAGTTCAATCATGTTAACCACATGATGAGTGATGTAGAAATGATTAAGAAACTCATGTTCTAATTGCACCCAACTAGTGATTGAGCTAAACTTCAAATTAGTATATTAGTTGAAAGCATTGTCTTTTAAGAAATAAATAAATTATTTTACCATGAGATCACCATCAGTTCTAGTATTGTTACAAGTCTCCACTAAGTAAGTCATTTATTGCCTTGGATTTCTTTTGTCATCGAATTGCTAGAACTTTGATGGTTGATAATTCAAAGTCATCCTTAGTAGGTTAAATTTTTAGATATATGAGTTTATATAAGAATACAAAGGTTGAGTTGAATTATCTACTCAGTCCATGATGGCCTCCTTGATGAGGCCTTTCATTTGATTTATGGTGAAGATGTCGTTAGTAACATCACACATGTTCCTTGTACACCAATTATGGAATCCTCAATAACATCCAAACGATCTTTTTAAAAAACTTTGGTAATCGAAGGTTGGCCTCCATCATACATATTCTCGAGTATTCCCGTCAATTTTGTTATCCTGTGGTCTTTTGCTTTAAGTGAAGTTGAAAACCCCTCGACGAGTGTTTTCAAGATAGCCATTTGATTTTCTAAATATGTAATCTTAGTTAACATCATTGATATGGTGCCAAAACCTAATGTCTTGCTTGGTGATGCTAGCTGACATGAGAAAGTCTCCACATGTGAATTGTCAAAGAAAAGTCCATGTGCCCAACTTGATTTTTTTTAAGGGGTTACTTATATTTTTAGCCTTGGAGTAGTGGGTTGTATCACCCCATGTGCATTTAACCTTGTCATTTGCTTGAGAATTGACATAGTTTACACATACAACTTAATGATGGACTTTGTTTTCAACGACATGGCTGAAATCAGAGTGTCGATGACTAATTACTTAAGATTATTGTTTTCTTAGGAAGCAACAATTGTGATCATGTTTTCCTAGTTTTTATTGAGAGGTTGTTGGGAATTCTTTCTTGAAGGAAAGTGATGAGAGGTAAAGACTTTTCTAGTGAAGCCGTTAGAAATTTATAAACATAAATTTTAGTACTTAAAATTAAACAAGCACCCATGTATAAATTTTGATTTTATTAAAATATATAATTAGGTACAATCTCTATTTAAAATATTACTACAAAAGAACAAAACAATCCTCTGATTATTCAATTAAATTTGATTTGTGGTGACTTGATATATTTGTAAAATCAAGCAAGATTTATACTTTGTAAAAACAAGAATTTAAGTTCGTATTGCAAAATAAAGTTCGATGCTTTGAATAATACTTTTGATTTATCTACAAAGTGTTATTCAAGAACTCTTATAAGACGTTTAGGGTTAATCTAACAAAACTTCATTCTTTATATACTTCAAGCGTAGATGAAGAAGAATTAAAAGCTTTTGAGAGATAGCTTTTTTGTATGAAAAGCTTATCTTGAAAAAAAAATTGTATCTCCAAGAAGAATTATTCTCATATGTCTAAGGTGAGCCTTTATTTATAGGCACCCAGGTCTACTGTTAATTCCTCTTAACATTATTTTATTTGATTTTCATTTGTGAGATCTTGTATTTAGAATAAAATATCTTAAATATCTCATTTCATGTGTCAATCTTCCGTTGACCTAGAAATATATGTTGACTCATTTATTCTTCATGCTATTTATTTTTATTTTAATTTATCTTTTTTATGTAAAAATAAAATAAAAGTGACATAGAAAATTTTGATTGGTTGAAAATTTTTATTTTTGGCAAAATATTTTCAATCAAACACGAACATATAATATCCTTAATTATTAATAAAATTGGCTTTGTATCCAAGGTTTTTGCATAATGATTTTTATTGTGAACAAAAGGAAAAACATTGATTTTAGCAGCAAATTCTTGGTTTGAAAAAATAATCAAATCTTGGACGAGCCGCAACAGCCAAAAACATGACTTTTGTGATGAACCGAAGTGCGTAAAGGTTCACTCTCACTAGGATGAAATGATTTCCTTTATTTAAAAAATACCATTGGTTTAGTTAAAATCTTCCATCTTATCTATTTTTCTTTTCTTCTTTCACCCTTTAAGAAATTAAAAAAAATAATAATTGAAAAATAATATGAAATTGATGAAATGATTTCAGAATAAAATAATTTTAAAATATAGAGGTTAAATATGTAGTTTTTAAAATGATTAGTAATTAATTTCATTAATGTGAAAGGAATAAGTTATAACTAACTATTTCTTTTTTTATATTAAAACTAAGTTCATTTCATCTAAAATAACTTCAAATTCAAAACAAGATTAACACTACACAGTCTCATTAATGTCTTTTTGTCATAATTCAATTTTTGACAACATAAATTCACCAAAAACAAATGAAATGAATGAAGGAATATTAAGTTTTGGGCCAAAACAACACAAATAAAAATTCTTAAGGATTTAATCAGAATAAATTATAAGTTTGGGAGCCGATTGTTGTAGAAAAAGAAAATTTGATATTGGGAGCCAATTATTGTAGAAAAGAAAGATTTGAAAAGGTTGAGGACTTAATTAGGCTTTGAATCAGCTTAATTAATAAAATTATAAGCTTAATTAAAAATATTAACAAGTTCGAGGACTTAATTAAATTTTAAACTGGTTTAATTAATGATGTCAAGAGTTTAATCAGAAGAATTGATATGTTTGAGGACCTAATTGAGCCTAGAATTAATTTAATTAATGAAATCAGAGGTTTAATTAAAAATATATTAAAAATTCAGGGCTGATTTAGGTTCAATTGCAAGAGATTAAAGTCCAAGGACTGGTTTGTAAAAGGCACCACAATACAGGGGTTTAAATACAATTCTGTCCAAGGGTCCGATTAAGAAAAGTTAAAGCATGGAGGACTAGATTGAATAACGGCTGCCCCAGTCCAGAAACGGCGCCGTTTCTCTTTTCTGTTCACTGTCTTCCTCCTCTGAAAAACAGAGGAAAGCTCCCTGCAAAAAAGGCAAAAAACACAAGCTGATCAGACCACAAGACACATCCCACGAATTCCATCACCAGCTTCTCAGTTCATCTCCGTTTCCTTCGCCGCCCCGATGCGCCAACAACGCCGAGGAAACCATCACCAACAGTCCAGCGATGGCGGGACTGTCGGTGTCCTAATTCGCCCAGAAAACAAAGTCTCAAAATTCTATCCTTATCAAGGAAGGATAAGCAGCAAGAGGGAATGCCTATAAAAGGCACGGAGGACAGAACACAAAAAGGAGGAAGAAGGAAAGGAGAGTGGCAGTGGAGAGAAACAGGGGAGATAACAAAAGAGAAAGAAAGACCATATAAAAGGGAGAAGAGAGACGAGAGAGTTAGAACGGGAGAAGCTGAAACAGAAAGAACAAGAAAAAGAACAAGGAATAGGAGAAAACTTGAAGACAGGAGCTTCGCCCAGCGCTTGCAGTCTCGGGCAAAGTCTTCGCAAACCAGGTAAGTCTTCTTTCTTCCCCCGCTCTCATTTTAATTTACATGGACTGTTCATTTTTGCGTTTTAATTAACCCCTCCCTGGTATACGCACGCTTTACGCGTGCTCCCTCCTGCCAGTTGGGTCCTGGCTGAGGCAAGTGACCAGGTTGATCCGCTAGTCTAGCCCAATCCGCATGACTGGGCTAGATCCAGCTCAATAAATAATAATAATAAAAAATATAAGTGGGGTATGGGCTTTAGATCCAGCCTGCCCAGTCCATATTTGCTAAAAGTATGTTTCGTTAAATACATCCTTATGTCTTTTTCATGTACTTTATTCTATTTTTATTTGGATATCCAGTCAAATAAGTTTCTTTTTAATATTAGAAGATTCTTGAAATATTTGTTGGCTCCTTGCACTTTGTTTTATTTTTTTTCTTTGCATTTTGTATTTTTTCTACTATGCACTTAACCTATGGACCATCACTATTAAATACAAAATCTATTGTGCAACGTTTCTTTTATTTCCGTCTAAAAAGAACAAATAATAATAAAGGGTAATAAAAAAGAAAATGGCATAGAAAAATTCTTCTTAAAATTCAATTTTTTGCGAAATTATTCATTGTTGCTAGAGTCAGGAATATTTCATTTTTTTCGGCTTGTGCAATATTTACCAATACCAGAGTTGGAAATATTCATAGGAATTGTTCACTGACGTTATAGTGAGGAATATAATAGGAAGAATAAAAAAGAAAAAGGAGAACAAATTCTTAGCAATTTTAGACAAAATCAACAATGCAACTTGCCTCAGGAAGGACACTTAAAAGATGATAACATCTTTCTTTTTGCGTAATCAGTTCCGTACCATAGAATCTCTGTTAACTAGTTAGGGTTCCTAGTTGTCGCATCCGACATCGCGGCGGCTTTAAAAATAATATTTCATGGAAAAAATGGATTTCTGGCATCCTATTCTTTGATGGTGAATGGTCTTATTTAAGAAGTCGTCACCTTTTAAATTGAATTGGAAAACATGGGCTGGGCTAGACCCAGCCAGCCCGGCCTGGTCACTGGCCCAAGCCAGTGACCCGGCTAGGCAAAAAATCTAACAGAACGCGTGAAGTGAATTCACGCGTGCATGAACACTGTGTGAAGGTAATTAAATTACCTTTGCACAGTGTTCTTGTAACAATTCAATTTGAAATGAAGATGCAAGAGGGGATGAAGAAACAGGCGTACCTACTGCAGCGAGGCGTAGCTGAAGACGATGGCGTATTGTGCTGGACGACGAACTGCCTCCTCTTGCTTCTGTTTCTTTTCTTTTGCTTTCTTTATTTCCCGATGTGCCCACGATCCTCTCTTCTTTTGTTTGCTTAGTTCTTGAGATGAACGAACTAAAAAGGTAATGAGCATGCTGGTTTTCTGTAACTGATTTCGGGTATTTCCTTTGTCTGCAGGGATAAAAGCAATGGCTAAGCCAATACTCCTATCTGTCCTGCTCCTTTTCTTTTCCTTTTCTTTTTTGTGTTTTGTTTTTTTTCTCTATATTTCTGCTTTATGTTTTTGCTCTCGTTTTCTCTATTTTTGGTTCCATTTTTCTAGGTTTTCTTCTCCCTTTTATAGAGATTCCCCAGCTGCCTCCTTTAACCAGTCCTGCCTTTGCAGAACTGTTATTTGCCACGAACGAGATCGTGGGCGAGAGACGTGATCCATGATTGGATCGAATCCGTTGCAAATTTTTAGCCTGTTGAATCGGGATGGAGAAGACGAACACGACTGTTCCACCAGCAACGACAATGTTTCGGCAACAATGGACATTTTCATTTTGACCCCTGAACGTTTTAAACTCAACAATTGAGATTTTAATCAGTAATAATTAATTTCTAATTGTGCCCTTGGATTAGATTCAATTTGAATCCCTGAGTTACACAACAGTCCTGGGTTTATGGACTATTCAATTTGGTCCTTGGACTTTAATTTTCTAGCAATCTTCCTTGAATCAGTTCCAAACTTTAGTATTTCTTCAATTCAATCCCTGATTCCTTTAATTAATTGAATCAAAGTTTAATTAAGTCATCAAACTCATTAATTCTTTAATTAAGCACCTGATTTATTGATTAAACTAACTCAAATTTTTAATTAAAGTCTCCAACTTATTAATTCTTCCATTATTGACCAATTGACTCTCAAATTTAATAATTACATCCTCAAACATCAAATTTTGTATTGTCTTAACTCCATTCTCAAATATATTTTTATTCATTGTATTATTTATTCAAAAATTGGGTTATGATACTAGTGACCATAATACAAGGTGACGACTCCTTAAACAAGATATTTCCCTTAAAAGAACAAGATGTCAAATTTTTGTTCTTTTTCCATAGAATTATTTTTAATGGGTCGTCGCGTCGCGATATCCGGGTGTGACATCTTTAAATGTAATGCCTATGGATAAAAAGGAATAAAGATAAATGAGATAGTTTAGATTTTGAATTCATCATTGTAAAATAAAAAATCATCTATAAATTCCTCATCATACTCCCAAAATAACATAGGAAGTAAAAGTTTAAAAACACTTTCATTTTATGGTATTAGAGTATATTGATTCATATTGTGTGCTTTATTTCCTCCTCTCCCACCTCCTCTTTAATCATACACCTACTTATCCTACCCACCATATGACACTCAAACTTACTTGTGGTAATTATTTATAATGCAAGGCTCAACTTCTACCTTATCTTTGTGTCAAAAAGCTTTTTGGATATGTTGATGGTAATATACTTGTCCCTTCTAAAATACTACACGCAACCTATATAAATATTCCTTTTCCAAACCTTGCCTAATTTTGGTATAAGTAAGATCAATTTATTTTGAGTAACTTTATATCTTTTCTCTCCAAACTCATCCTCACCCATGTTGTTGACCTTGAGACTTCTAAAGATGTTTGGTTCACCTAGGATAAAATGTTCTCCACAACCTCACAAGCTTACCAAATAAAAACTATATACCAAGTACTCTTAAGAAAGGTGTAAATGTATAAAATTGCATACTCTCTCGCATTGTTTTGGTATTTCTCACTGCATTTTTTGTCCTCATATTCATGAACAAAATAACTTAGTGGAACGTAAACATCATCACTTGGTTGAAACCAAACTTACTTTGTTTGCTACTAATGGATCAGCGTGTGTTGTACATGATTTGTCTGCTTAAAATTCTTGTTCAATATAAAAAACCAAAAGCAAAGTGATAGCTCAACATTCTTGGGCTTGGCTAAGCTCTAAGCCCAAGCATATATGGGTCTGGCAAACTATCATACCTAGCATCTCTAGGTTCAGGCAAGCGTTGAGCTCAAGCATATATATATACATAGCGAGCTACTAAACCCATCACCCTAGAGCTCAGCCAAACGTTGAGCCCAAATATATGTGGCTATGACAATCTTATCAAGCTTTATATTGGATCATGAGATTATGATGAGTCAGAGATATTTTTCCTCTGATGAGTCAAATATTGTTTCCTCTTTGACATATAAGAGATGTTTTAATGCTATCAGAAAAGGATGACTTTTTAGTCTTTCTCTCCACTAAAAGGTAAGAATCATGAGCTATAAAAACCTATTGGATCCTTATTAGGGATTTCATAATTTCTTCATTCAATAGATTTTTAGTATACATATTTGCAAAGTTTATATCTCTAAAATATTATTGCATTTTCTCTAAAAAAAAAAGATTCTTACTTAGCATCGATAAGTCTTTAAATCTATTAAATTAGATCTTTTTACAGGTACCAGCATCAACCACTTTACTTACTAGGCACCAATTACCAACCACATTGGTCAGAAAAAATAAATCAGATTCCTAGAATCAAGAGATTAACTGATTATCCAACAAATAAGCCTCACTCCTAAGCTACTTGAATTTTCTAGGACATCATCAACTACCATTTTTATTCCTCACAAATATTAAGATGATGTCTTTACCACATTTACCTTCCTCATAAATTGATTACCATCTCCTATAATCAACCATCAAACCCATGTTGAGCGATTACACCATCAATTTTTCTATTATAAATTTTTAGAAATATATGGTTATAAATATTGGCCACATCTTCAACTCTATAATAAATATAAAATGGATTCTTATTCTTCTTATTATATTTTCCTCGGATATAACCAACATCATAGTAGCTACAAATATTTATATTCATCTTTTAGAAACATCTATAATTCTATAGATGTTGTATTTGATGAGTTAATTTTTTTTTTCTCAAACACAACTATCTCATCCGTCCACTAATGTTATTGTAAGTACTACTCTTTCTTTTAACATACATCCACCATAACTACTAGATATCTCACGAAGCTCTCATGATCAATTTTCTCTCATAGACTCCACACTAATAACTTCAACAGGTAATGCACCTCATCCAGTGAAATCTTTATATGTTTTTCAATATCTTATGCAAACTCAGGCCTATAATCATATTTTTAGACCTAAACACTTTCAAGAGGGCACCATGACTTGCCAACCTTACACATTAAACATTACAACTCCTTTTTTGGACCTTGATGAGTTTGAACCCATATTTTTTTACCGTAGTTGTCAAACACCTTGAATGGTGTCAAGCTATGAATAATTTTTGTTTTTGTTTTGGATTTTTTTGTAAAGTTGTGGCTTTAGCAATTTTTAATTTTACCATTCAATTCTATATTTTATGATATATGAGTCTTGGCCCTCAATGTTTTTATTTTTTGCTCCTTTATTAAATTTTAATTTATTTTTAATTTTATTTTTGGATTCATAATTTTAAATTTTTTTTCAATTTCATCATCTGAGTGTGCTAGTATTTTCTTTTACTTTTTTTGTTCATTTTTTTTATTTCATCTTTCATCATTTTGATTCTTAAGGATTGATAGTCGTTATTTTTTCATTTTTTTTTTGTAATGTCAAGTCATTAATTTTTGTGCTTTTTTAAAATACACTTACAGTGCTTAAATGTTTTTTCATGCTTAAAAAAAAATGGCCCAACCAGCGGCGAAGCGAGTGCAGGCTATTTATTTTATTTTTCAATCAAAGTTTTTATTTAGTCCCTCAATTGTTATATAATCATAAGTAAAATTTGTTTAAAAAAAGTTGGGTGAAAAATAACAATTTTTAGGACAGAAAAATAACTTCTCGTTTTAACAAACATACTAGTATATTGGTCCGTGTTTCGCCGCGGGTTGAATCATTTAAAAAAATATAAAAATTATTAAGGGCGCAGAGAATTTTTTTAATAGTATTATTAAACATAGCTAAATGGGTTAATTGTGAAAACTACTAAACCAACTCATTATCTAACTCAAATTTGGTCCAAATGCAACATTGATGATCGATAAAAACATGACATGGCTTTTAAAGAAACTTCAAGATGATAGTTTTTTTAAAAAATATTGAGATAATGATCGACCTCGCCCCTCCGCGACTCAGGTCATAGACTCTATTAGATTTAATAACTTTTTTATAATTTTTTTATTTAATTATATGATAAAAAAGATGCTCAAAAATTGAGTACCAACCTAAATATAGACACTTATTTGAGACAATTATTCTAAAAAAGCAAACAAAAATCAATAATGCAATTCATTTCCCAATTAATTCAATATTAAATGATAAATTAAAAATAATTAAATGACCAAAAACAGAAAAACATATCCTATCGGTGGGTAAATTAGTCAAACCTGTGAATCGGGTAAGTCGGGTTAGTATGTCAAACTTGTGAATTGGGTTATGGACTCCACTTGGATTATAGTTTTTTTTTAATCTATTTTTTATTTAACTATATGGTAACAAAAACATATAATTGTAAAATCAAACATCAATTCAATACTGTCATAACCCAATTTTTGACCCTTTTATTATTATTATTATTATTGTTGTTGTTGTTATTATTATTATTATTATTATTTACTGAAAAATGAAAAAAAGATGATGAAAAACAAATAAATGAAGAATGAATTAAAATTCAGGTTAAGGGCATCATGATTGGAAGTTTTGGGATTTAATTAAACTTTGGATTGGTTCTGGTACCCAAATCACGAGCTTAATTAAAGAGTTAATAAGTTTTGAGACTTAATTGAACTTGGAATTGGTTTAATTAATGAAATCAGGGGCTTAATTGAAAAATTATCAAAGTATAGGGCTGATTCTGGTTAAATTTGCAAGAAATTAAAATCCAAGGACCAATTTGTAAATGGTGCTGAGATGCAGGGGTTCAATTGCAATTTACCCAAGGACTTGAACACAAAATTGTAGAACTTGAGTGACCAAACTGAAAATGGCTATTTCACATCTCAAAACGACATCGTTTCAAAGGACATTATTCATCACTTTTGTCATAACCCAATTTTTGACCATTTTATTTTATTATTATTATTACTACTATTATTTTATTTTCTGAAAAATGATAATGAAAAAAAAATGATGATGAAAAACAAATAAAAAATGAAGAATAAATTAAAATTTGGGTCAAGGGCAACATGATTGGAAGTTTTGAGACTTAATTGAGTTTGGAATTAATTTAATTAATCAAATCAAAGGTTTAATTGGAGAATTGAGAAGTTTTGAGACTTATTTGAACTTGGAATTAATTGAATTAATGAAATCAGGGACTTAATTGAAGAAATACGAAAGTTTGGGGTTAATTGGGGGCAACATTGCAACAGATTAGAGTCCAAGGACTGTGTTGTAAAAGGCGTCGAAATGCGGGGGTTCAATTACAATTTAACTAGGGGTTTAGTTGCAAAACTTTCAAAACTTCAAGGGCCAAAATGTAAATGGCAATTTCACATCTCAAAACGGCGTAGTTTCAAGGGACACTGTTCATCTTCTTCAAACAAGAAACGGACACTGCACGATCCTCATTCTCTCATTACTCCTGCAAACAGTCGGTCACCTCATTACTTAGAGGTGACCGCATGGCATTCTCTGGCTCTATAAAAGCTAGAGAAAGGCCATGCACGCGAGGGTGAAGAAAGGGCAGAACCAAGGGGCTGAGAGGGAGAGAAAAAGAAAAGCCACGAAAGGCAGAGAACAAAAAATGACAGAGCCGAACTAAAAAAGAGCAAACTTTCGTTCCCCTGTTTCTTCTTAAAGAAACAGAGGAAAACACGAAAAAGAGGGGGAGCAAGCTTCCATTCAACCGACAGCACTTAACATCTTCATCACCATCGTTGATGTCCTGAGCAGAGGAAGCACATAAGGAAGACCAAGGAAAGCAGTAGACAAGAGTCACCACCAGCTTCACAACCGATTTCATCGCCTCCAGAAGCAGCAACTCCAGAGCTCCATCTTCAGCAGCCACTGCACCAGAAACAGGGTACTCCAGGAAAGAAATACAGGGACGAACCGGGGAAGAAAAGGAGGAAGAGAAGGAAGAACAAGAGGAGGCAGCGTCGTTCGTCCATCATAGTGTGCCATCATCTCCGGCTACGCTTTGCTGCACCAAGTAAGTCGTCCCTCATCTCTACCCTTTTGCATTTTAATTCACTGCTACAGTAACAGTGAATTATAATTAACTTGCTACTGTAGCAAGTGAATTATAATTCAACGCACGCCTGCCACCCAGCCGGGTCACTGGTCTAGACCAGTGACCCAATCCAAAAAAAAACAGAAAAATAAAAAAGTAGAAAAAAAATGTGTATGCATGAATAAAAATAATGTAAATTTATTGGTTTATTCACTGACGCCAGAGTCAGGAATAAAAATACTGATTTAAATTTATATTATTTGTATTCATTGTATTTTATTTTATTTAGCTAGAAAAATAAAAAAAAATAAGTGCATGCTTAAAAATAAATTTATTTTTTCACTGACGCTCGAGTAGGGAATAAAAAATATTGATCTAATTTTTTTTATAGCTACGTAATATTTATCAACGCCAGAGTTGGAGATATTCGTAGTTGAATATTCACTGACGCCAGAGTCGGGAATGTTATAAGCAAATTATCATAGCATAAACTAATAAACATTTAGCAATTTAAGACAAAACCAGCAATGCAGTCTGCCTCAGGCAGAACGTTTAAGGAGTGATAATATCTTTTCTTTTACGTAACCAATCTCGAGCCATAGAATCTCTGATGACCAGTTAGGGTTTCTAGTTACCTTGGCAAACTTATAAACCATGCTAGCCTCATATAAAGACAAAATAAAAAGAAGCAACTTATGAAGCTAAATTATCAACAATCTCAATTTTAAAAGATGAAATCAACAAAAATATATTTGAAAAAAATCATAATAAAAATTTAAAAAGAAAAAAGTTAGCAAAACACCGTTGATTGATATTGTAATCCATAGTACAATGGGTGTTGGGTGAATTATGGTTTCCCCCACATCCTTTTATTTTTTTTATTTCATAAATTTTAGTAACATGATTTTTCTCTAAAAATATTTTTTTTAACAATACAAGAAAAAATAAACTATAAAAAAAATCAAGTTTGATTAAAAAAAAACACACCACATCCATAAACTAAGGCAGCTTGGGTTATTTCGACAAACTTGCAAATTAAGTTAATCTCATAGAAAGAAAAAATAAAAAGAGAAAAATTACAAATTTAAATTTTTAATCATCTCAATATTAAAAAAATAAAGTCGACAAAAAATATTTTGAAAAAAATCATAAAAAAATAGAAAAACACTATAGCAATTCACAGTGTTTTGTGAGGAAAGCTACAATATTTTCCTCATATCATTAAAAAAAACACATCACATCTATAAACTGAGTCAATCTGAGTTACCTCGACAAACTCGCAAAACACACTAACCTTATAAAAATACAAAATAAAAAGAAAAAAATTATAAAATTAAATTTACAACCACCTCAATATTAAAAATTAAAATCAAGAAAAATAATTTTAAAAAAAAATTATAACAAAGAAAATTATATATAAAAAAACACCATACCAATCTAGAGAGAGAGAGAGAGAGAGGGGAAAACTACAGTAATTTCCTCGCCTCGTATCATTTAGTTTTTGTCAACTCTGCTGGCTTGGAAAAAAAACAAAACTGTTGGAATTGCGCGGCATGATTTGGTCTTTTCTATTATAGCACATAATGGTGCGGGGCCCGCGGGGAGTGGGCACTGTCTTTTTTTGAATGGAAAAAGCAAATCGTGCGACCTCGCAGGGTGATCGCGCGATGTCTTGAGGTGGGCTGTCGCATTTGAGCGATACC